>Ga0070741_10001079_pt1 | contig 87507 bp, 80 predicted proteins | sample Coa_R1_4_FD_66440 | JGI IMG/M metagenome (GOLD analysis project Ga0070741, IMG submission 66440) | Surface soil microbial communities from Centralia Pennsylvania, which are recovering from an underground coalmine fire - Coalmine... | ecosystem: Environmental > Terrestrial > Soil > Unclassified ... | reverse complement strand
CACCTTGCGCTTGAAACGGCGCAGGGCATTCTCAAGGGGCTCGCCTTCCTGCACACGAACCTCTGCCACTGAACTACACCTCCAAACCTGCCCATCTGGCGATTCTTAAGGATACGTCATTTGGCCGACTTTTCAGAAAAATATTCGCTTCGGGCTACGACCGTTCGAGTGTCATCGAAGTGATGGAACTAAACGTTTTTCCTGCAAAATTTTGCAGGACCGGTAGAGCATCAATCGATGCTTGCAAATATGAGAGAGGCTGCGTTGGGGGGCGGGAGGGGGCGCGACAGAACTGCCGGGCCGGAGTCCCATAGAATGGAATTGGCGCCCTTTTTGATGTCTACTGCGACGACATTTTCTGCCGAACCCGCACCGCCCCCGGAGATCCATAGCTGCCCGAGCTGTAGCCACTGGCTTCCGGAGGGGACGCTTGCGTGTCCAGATTGCAACACGCTGACGTATGGGCGCTATCTGCGCGACCTGGCGGGCTCTGCGCAGCAGTTTGAGCAGCAGGGGAAGTGGGCCGAGGCGCGAGAGCGGTGGCAGTCGACGCTGAAGTGGCTGCCGGAGAACGCGGAGCAGGCTGCGGGAATACAGCAGCACATCGCACAGATCGACAGCCGAATGAAGGCGGAAGAGGACCGCAAGGCAAAGTGGACGAAGCGGCTGGGGCCGTTCGCGCCGATCGCTCTGTTCCTGATCAAAATTAAGACCGCGATCTTCCTGCTGTTCAAGCTGAAGTTCCTGCTTGGGATTCTTGGGTTCTTCGGAATTTACTGGGCGCTGTTCGGGTGGAAGTTCGCGCTGGGGTTTACGCTTTGCCTGTTTGTTCATGAGATGGGGCATTTCGTCGCGGTAAAGCGGCGCGGACTGAAGGCGGATTTGCCGGTCTTCTTTCCGGGGCTGGGCGCGTATGTGCGCTGGTACAACCAGGGCGTTTCGGTGGATCAGCTCGCGGCGATTGCGCTAGCCGGCCCGCTGTATGGGTTGGCAGCGGCACTGGCGTGTCTCGCAATTGCGTGGGGAACACAGGGCAAGCTGAGTGAACTGTTCGTCGTGCTGGCGAATGTGGGGGCGTGGATCAATCTGTTCAATTTGCTTCCGCTGCTGGGGCTGGATGGAGCACAGGCGACGTATGCCTTGAGCCGCATGCAGCGCGGGCTGGTTGCGCTGACGTGCTTCATCTTCTTCGGGCTGACGGCGAGCGCGGAGATCAACAGCGGGTACACGGGAAACCACATCGAGTGGGTGTTCCTGTTTGTAGGGCTGGGGATGCTGTGGCGATGCTTCACCAACGATGCGCCGGAGAAGCCGCATACGGCGACGATGGTGTATTTCCTTGGGCTGATTCTGGCGCTCGGGTTCCTTCTTCTTCGCACGCCGGTGCCTTTTACGGTTAGCGGACTTCGATAACGATTCAGGCAACGTCCCTCAGGGGCTAAAGCTCCCTGCTTAATTGCCCTTTGGGGCAGGGCTAAAGCCGTGCCCTCTCAAAACAACCGTCGGTAACGAAGGCGATTTTGTTTCAAGCCCGTATACTGGCGCAACATGCCGCTTGAGAAGATTCGCTCCATCGCACTGAATGAACGCGCAAACCGGTATCTGCCGGGCGGGGTGGACTCGCCAGTACGCGCATTTCGTGCTGTGGGTGGGGATCCGCCGATGGTGGTGCGGGCGGAGGGAGCGTATCTCTACGACGCGGACAAGAACCGGTATCTGGACCTGTTCGGGTCGTGGGGACCGATGCTGCTGGGGCATGCGTTTGGCCCGGTCGTGAATGCGGTGAAGCGCGCGGCGGAGCGGGGCACGTCGTTTGGCGCGAGCACGCCGAGCGAGGCCGACTTGGCGGAGCTGGTGCAGCGATGCTTTCCGTCGATGGAGCGGATGCGGTTTGTGAGCTCGGGCACGGAGGCGTGCATGGCCGCGATCCGGTTGGCGCGCGGATTTACGGGCCGGCCGTTCGTCATCAAGTTTGAGGGCTGCTACCACGGGCATGCCGATGCGCTGCTGGTGAAGGCGGGCAGCGGCGTGGCGACGTTTGGGATTCCGGGATCGGCGGGCGTGCCGGCAGAGACGGCGATGCATACGCTGGCGCTGCCATACAACGATCTCGAAGCGGTGGAGGAGGCGTTCGCGGCGTTTCCGGACCAGATTGCGTGCGTGATTGTGGAGCCGGTGGTGGGGAATGCAGGGACGATCGCGCCGGCCGCCGGGTATCTTACGGGATTGCGAAGGCTAACACGCGAGAACGGCGCGCTGTTAATCTTCGATGAAGTGATGACGGGCTTCCGGCTGGCTCCGGGCGGAGCGCAGGAGCGGTTTGCGGAGGAACTGGGCGAGAACGGTGCGCCAGATTTGACGACGCTGGGGAAGATTCTTGGCGGCGGCTTGCCGGTAGCGGCGTTTGGCGGGCGTGCGGAGGTCATGGAGCAGCTTGCTCCGCTGGGCCCGGTGTACCAAGCGGGAACGCTGAGCGGAAATCCGCTGGCAATGGCGGCGGGTGTGGCGATGCTCGCGCACCTGCTGGCCTACAAGGGCGAGATTTATCCAACGCTGGAGCGAACGTCAGCGGCGATTGCCGACGGTGTGGCAAAGATTGCGGCGGAAAAGGGAATCGGGTTGACGACGAACCGTGTGGGCAGCATGTTCACGTGGTTCTTTACGCCGCATGAGGTGCGGGATTTTGAGTCGGCGAGTGCGTCGGATACAGGAATGTTTGCGCGGTTCCACCAGGCGATGCTGGAGGGCGGTGTGTGGCTGCCGCCGAGCCAGTTCGAGGCGGCGTTTGTTTCGGCGGTGATTGGACGGCGCGAGGTGGAGATGGTGCTGGGTGCGGCGAACGAGGCGTTGGGCGCAGTAGAGCGTTAGCTGCGTTCAGAGTTGCGAGTTAGAGAGTTGCGAGTCGCTAGCCCGCGGTGACTTCGAGGGGCTGGTGGGGGTTCGGTTCCATCCAGAGCTTTCCGGCGAGCATGAGAACAGCGAGAAGGATGCCGCTGAGAAGAAAGACTCCACGCACGCTGGTGTGCTGGGCGAGCACACCGCTGAGCAGAAGGCCGGCGATTTGCGCGGAGAAGACGAACGACATGACCGTTGAGCCGACGCGGCCGAGCATTGCGGGCGGCGTCTCCTCCTGGATGAGAGTTTGGGACGGGACAATGATGCCGCCGGCCGCGAAGCCGACCAGGATCAGGGCGGGGATGGTGGCAGCGAGAAGCGGGATGCCAGCGAGGATGAAGGTGCCGACGGCCATTCCGCCGAGACCGAAGTAGACGAGCGAGGTGTGTTGCACTTTCTTGGCGGCGGCGGTGAGGACGTTGATGCCGGCGAGAAGGCCAATGCCAATCATGGCGCTGGTGACGCCGAAGATGCTCTGCGGGGCGTGCAGGTTATCGCGCACGTAGACGGCGATCATGGGAGCGAAGCAGCCTAGAGAGAACAGGCCTGCGGCAAGCGCGCTGACGACGAAGAGGAGCGCGGTATGGTGCAGGATGAAGCTGGCGCCCTCGCGCATGTCGGCGGCGATGCGGCGGATGCCGCTGAGCTCGGCGGCCACGGCGGAATCGGGAGCCGGGTTTGCGACAGCGCTACGCGCGGGAATGGTGAGGGCAATGGAGGCGATGAGAGAGGCGGAGGCGACGAAGCTGATGGAGTCTCCGACGTAGCACACGCGAACGCCCAGCACGGTGACGATGGTGACGGCGATGGGGCCGCCGAGGATGCGCATGATGTACAGCACTTGCTGCATGAGCGCGTTGGCGGAGCGCAGACCATGAAACGGAACTGCAGAGCGAACTGCGATGCCTTGCGCGGGCGAGAAGAAGCTGGAGACGACGCTGATGGCAGCGAGCACGGCGTAGAAGCCGGGCATGGAATGCACGACTAGGAGCAGGAGGCAGAGGGCGGCGCGGGTGAGGTCGCTGGCGACGAGCGTGACCTTGACGGGCCAGCGATCGGCGAAGACGCCGCTGATGATGCCGAGAATGGCGATGGGCGCGAGGTAGGCGATCTGGATGCCGGTGACCTGCTGCGGCGTGGCGTGCAGCTTGTAGGTCACGATGGTCATGACGGCGTAGAGCGCGAGGAAATCTCCGAAGACGCTGACCACCTGCGCATACCACAGGCGGCGCATCGGGATGATGCGCAGCACCGCGCCCATGCTGAGTGGCTCGGCTGGGTCGGATGCGGGAAGGGGCAAGCCTTCCGGTGTTTCGGCGGCAACGGCAACTGCGTCGGCGCTCATGCTCGAGATCTCCAGCAGAGGTGTGGAGAGAGTCTAAAGCAGACTGTGGGTGGTTGGTCAGTCTTCGACGAGTTCCACGAGTAAGACCTGCTCGTCGTTGTCAATCTCGCGCAGCTTGACCTCGATAATCTCGCGGCGCGATGTGGGAACGATGCGGCCGATGAATCGTGCTTCGATGGGAAGCTCGCGGTGGCCGCGGTCGATGAGCACGAGGAGCTGGACGCTCTTGGGGCGGCCGTGATCGAAGAGTGCATCCAGCGCTGCGCGGATGGTGCGTCCGGTGTAGAGGACGTCGTCCATGAGGATGATGTCGCGGCCTTCGATGTCGAAGCCGATGTCGCCTTTTTCGACGACGGGGCGGACGTCGCGTGTGGAGAGATCGTCGCGATAGAAGCTGATGTCGAGCACGCCGACGTCAACGGGCTGGCGCTCGATGGTTTCGATGAGCTTGCCGACGCGCTGGGCGAGCGGGACGCCGCGGCGCTTGATGCCGACGAGGCCAACGTTGGCGGCGCCGTTGTTGCGCTCGACGATCTCATGGGCCAGACGGACGAGGGTGCGCTCGATCTCGGAAGAGGACATGAGGCGGCCCTTCTCGCGAAGGCGCGGGTGCAGGGCGTCAGAGCTGGTCGAGGCTGGGGTGGGTGTTTCGCTCATAGCTGACGATGATGATAGCAAGTCAGCGAGGCAGCAAGTCAGCGGGCGGCGTCTCTTGTTTCGGCGCGGGAACGAAGCAGAGCGGCGAAGGCGCCCCCGAGAGCGGAGAGCGCGAGATAAATGAGAAGAGCGATGGCAGACATTATGAGGATCAGACCGAGGCGGTCTTCAGGAATGTTGAGCCAGTTGAGCATAGAAGCCTGTGCCGGGCCTCCCTGCTGCTGGATGGTCGTGCGAAGTTGCGCGAAGGTGGAGGCGAGCCAGGCGTCTATCGCTGAGGCATTATGGAAGACGAACCGGGCGAGCACGAGGCTGGACGCGTTGATGACAGCCATTCCAAAGGCGATGGCCAGGCCGCAGAGCAGGCCTAGCCTCGCGCCAAAGCCGGGGCGAAGCCTGGCGGGGCGAATCTTTGAGTTGTAGATGCCGAGAACGACGACGGGAGCGCCGATGGCCCAGAACCAGGCGAGCAGAATCACCGGTGGAACGGCAAGCGCGAGCAGGTTGAGCGCCGCCGCCAGCGCGCCAGCGAGAACGGCGTAGCGGATCGCGGTGGGCCAAACGACAGCGTCGGGATGTCCCTCGCCGAGCAGACCGGCGGCGATTCCGGAGTCGAGCACGGCACGCTGCTTCTGTGCCTCCATGAGCAGCTCTTCGGAGACTCTGATTTGCGGCGCGCCGCAGTTGGAACAGAAGAGAAGTCCGCCCTCGTGCTCCTCGGGGAGCGCGGCGTGACAGCGAGGGCATTCGGTTGGGGGCACAGTTTGAGGCTACGCGAGGTGTGCGCGTGCCGCAACGGAAGGCGATCTATTCGCTGTCGGATTGGCCATGATGGCTGGGAAGATCGAGCGCGACAAGGCCGATCTTTGTGCCGCCGTCGCGAGGCTCAATGCCGACGATGTGCTGATGCTCGGGTGAGCCGGCGCGGAGTTCCGGATGGTCGTGGTCATCCGAGACATGAATCTCGCGGTTGTGGTGATCGTTGTCGTTGCAGGTGAGGCCCTGTGCGGTGTGCGTGGGTTGACCGACGGTCTTGTTCCCTTCGCATTCGAGCACATCGCCGTAACGAGCCATGTCTTTACGGTAAAAGGCCTCAACCTTGTCCGGAGAGTCAGAGGTCTGAAAGGAGGCAGCTTTGACGCCGAGATGGAAGTCGCCGAAATTGAGATTGATGTCGGCGGCATCCTTGTCTTTGCCGTCATCGTTCTTGACGACCACAGCTCCGGGGTAGGTGGTAAGGCCGATGCCCGCGACGTTGGCGTCGTTGTCGGTCTTCACGTGCACGGAGCCGAATGGAGTGCTGACCTGGACGTTGTCTCCGTTGGCGTGTTTGTTCGTGGACACTCGGCAGCCGGCGAGGAGCATGCACGCAGCCGCGGCGAGAACAGACAATCGAAGTACGTTCATCGGGGGGACCTCAGCAGAGAGCTTTGGCCGGACGACACACCGGCTCACCCGAAGGATACGCCCACGGTGGCGGCAATGTTCCGGACAGATGGTTCCCGATGACTGACATTTCAGAGCGGTTAGGTGGCGCGTGGCCTGTGGGGTGCCGCGTCTTTCGGCCCGGGACGGGGTTACACTTCAAGCGCCACACCGAGCAGCGGGAGGACGGCAATGAGACGCACGAGATGGAACGCACGGGCCTTCAGGAGTTCCGCGATAGTGGCGTTGCTCGGCTTAGTGACTGGGCCGGCCGGACGTGCGCAACAGCCGACGGATCCGAACCAGGGCAATCCGCCGCAGGATGTGCAATATGACCAGGCTCCGGCGGCGCCGGCGACAGATCCGCCGTCGCGGGTGGTGCGGCTGAGTGTGGCGCAGGGAACGGTATCGGTTGAGCCGGCGAGCGTGGATCAGTTCAGCCCTGCGGAGGTGAATGCTCCGCTGACGACGGGCGACCGCGTGTGGACGGGCGGCAATTCGCTGGCGGAGCTGCAGGCAGGGATGCTGGTGGCTCGGATGGGCGCGACGACGGACCTGACCGTGACCGCGATGACGGACACGCTGGCGCAGTTTGGGTTGGGCCAGGGCAGCGTGCACCTAGTGACGTATGCGCTGGACCCTGAAGCAACGACAGAGTTGGACACGCCGAATGTCGCGCTGACGGTTTTGGCGGCGGGGGATGTGCGCGTGAATGTGGACCCGGTGGGCCAGTTTACCGACGTGAGGGTGCTATCCGGCGTGGTGCAGGCGGACGGTAATGGGTTGCAGCAGACGCTGGGGGCCGGACAGGCGGCCAGGTTCTCGGGATTCACCGCGGTGTCGATGCAGTGGCTGCAGACGCGCAGCGCGGATGCGCTGGATGACTTTTCGAAACAGCGCGACCAGGCGTACGAGAGCGGCGAGTCGGCCGAGCAGACGTACCTGAACATGGATACGGTTGGCGCGGCGGATCTTTATCAGTATGGAATCTGGCTTCCGCAGGCCGACTACGGCAATGTGTGGTTCCCGGCCGGTGTACCGGAGGGCTGGCAGCCATACTGTTACGGGCGGTGGACGTGGGTGGCGCCCTGGGGATGGACGTGGATCGAGGCTGAGCCGTGGGGCTTTGCGCCGTTCCACTACGGGCGCTGGGCGATTTTCGGCGGACGGTGGGGATGGATTCCCGGACCGCCGGTCGTGCATCCGGTGTATGCGCCCGCGTTGGTGGTCTTTGTGCATCCGGGGAATGGCGTCTCGGCGTGGTTTCCGCTGGGACCGAAGGAGCCTTATGCGCCCTGGTATCACTCGAGCACGCTGTACCAGAACCGCGTGAACGCGAGCGGTCTGTACAACCGGAATGTCGACCAGGTGCGCACGGTCTACAACACGTCGAACCGGGAAGCGTTTGGGAATCCGCTGGGAGGGCAGCGGCAGTTTGTGAATCGCGCGGCCGGCACCGTGGAGGTCCCGCAGGACAGCCTGGCCTCGGGCAAGCCGGTGCGAAGCGCAATGTTGCACCTGCCGGAGCAGCAGATCGCGGCAGCGCCGGTGCTTCCGCACCCGCTGGTTACGCCGGAGCGAACGATGGTCGCACCGGCGAACGCGCGAGCGTTTCCTCCGCGCCTGAACCGGCCGACGCTGACGACGCACGCGGATGCTGCGATCGGAAACCAACAACAACAGCAGCGTTCTCAGCAAAGCGCAGCGACGCAGCCGCAGGCGAAGCCGGCGCCGATCCAGCGGCGTGGCTTTCAGGTGCAGGGTGGTGAGCCGCTGCCGGACACGACCCAGCCGAATCAGCAGCCCAATCCGCAGGCCAACCAGCAGAGCGGAATGAACATTCAGGGAGCAGTGCGTCCTCCGAACCCGGCGCGCGGCACCCAGCGGCTGCCTTCGGCAGTTGCGCCTACGCCGCGCGGGCAGATCCCGGCGGGGAGTGAGCAGCTCTACAACCGTGCCGTGCCGCCGCCGACGCGCCCCAGCTTCGAGCAGCAGCGGCAGGCGATCCAGAGCACGGATCCGGGGCGGCCATTGACGCCGCAGCAGATGGATAACCTGCGCGAGAATCGGCCGGTGGGACAGCCGGAGACGCGTGAGGCTGCGCCACACCCCGCTGCGGCGCCTCCCCCGCCGCAGCGCAGCGAGCCTCAGCGGAGCAGCCCTCCGGAGCAGCGGCCCGATAATCGCAGGCACTGAGGAGATCGAACGAGCTTTTGGCCCTGTGAAGGGGCATTGCTGCGGTGCGCGCTGGAAGCCTAGTACACTGGAAAAAGTGTCGGACGATTGATCTCCCCGATCCCCAGCGCAGCCGTGCCTGCGAACTTTACCCCTTCCTGAGGACAGAATGACTGAACAGACAGCTACTCTTGAGGCTCGGAATCAGACCGAGCTCGATCAGCTTTCGATCAACACATTGCGTTTGCTGGCGGTAGACCAGGTGGAGGCGGCGAAGGCTGGACATCCGGGAGCGCCGCTGGGCTGCGCGCCGATTGCGTATCTGCTGTACCACAAGTTCATGAAGTACAACCCGACGGACCCGAAGTGGTCGGATCGTGACCGCTTTGTTCTTTCCAACGGGCATGCGTCGGCACTGCTGTACGGCGTGCTGCACCTGACCGGATATGATCTGCCGCTCGAACAGTTGAAGCAGTTCCGCCAGTGGGGATCGCACACGCCCGGACACCCGGAGTACGGCGAGACGCCAGGCGTTGAGGTGACGACCGGGCCCCTTGGCCAGGGCTTTGCGATGGCCGTTGGCCTGGCCATGGCCGAGAAGCACATGGGCGGCGTATACAACAACGATCAGTACAAGATCGTCGACCACTACACGTATGTGCTGTGCGGGGATGGCGACCTGATGGAAGGCATCTCGCACGAGGCAGCGTCACTGGCGGGCACGTTGCAACTGGGCAAGTTGATTGTGCTGTATGACGACAACCTCATCTCGCTGGACGGCCCGACGGACCTGAGTTACACCGAGGACGTGACGGAGCGGTTCCACGGCTACGACTGGCACGTGCAGTTTGTCTCGGATGGCAACGATCTCGAGGAACTGAATCGCGCGATCGAGGCGGCGAAGATGGAGCGGACGAAACCGTCGCTGATTCGCGTGCGCACGATCATTGGCTACGGTGCTCCGCGGGCTGGTACCAAGGCCGTGCATGGCGAGGCGCTGGGTCCGGATGGAGCGAAGGCGACGAAGAAGTTCTTCGGTTTCCCTGAGGATCAGAATTTTGTCATCCCTGAGGACGCGCTCGAGAACTGGCGCCAGGCGATTGATCGAGGCAAGAAAGCAGTCGCCGACTGGCACGAGCGCTTCGACGCGTACAAGAAGGATTATCCGGAGCTGGCGGCGCAGTACAGCCGCACGACGGCGATGGAGCTGCCGAAGGATTGGGAGAAAGCGCTGCCGACCTTCACCACCGAGAAGAAGATTGCGACGCGCAACGCCGGCCAGGTGATCCTGAACAATCTGGGCAAGGTGTTGCCGGAGCTCTTTGGTGGCGCGGCTGATCTCACCAGCTCGACGAAGACGATCTTCAAGGACTCGAACAACTTCCATCTCGACCCGAAGGGACGCAATATCTTCTTCGGCGTGCGTGAGTTCGGCATGATGGCTGCGGTCAACGGAATCGCCTGCCACGGCGGTCTGCTGCCGTTCGGGTCGACGTTCTTCACGTTCTCGGACTACTGCCGTTCGGCGCTGCGCATGGGCGCGCTGATGAGCTCGCACTCGCTGTACATCTTCACGCATGACTCGGTGGGACTGGGCGAGGATGGACCGACGCATCAGCCGATCGAGCACCTGATGATGCTGCGCGCGACACCTCAGCTGACGGACTTCCGGCCGGCGGACGCGAATGAGACCTCGGCGTGCTGGGGCCTGATGGTGGAGCGGAAGTCAGCGAGCTTCATGGCGCTGACGCGGCAGGACATCGCGGTCCTGGACCTGAACAAGTACAAGGTGTTCGAGGGCTGCCGCAAGGGAGCGTACGTGCTCGAGCAGTTTGGCAAGGATGTGATCATCGTTGCGACGGGCTCGGAGGTTGAGGTTGCGCTGAAGGCCGCGAACGAGCTGAAGGGCTCGGGCATCAACGCGACGGTCGTGTCGATGCCGAGCTGGAAGATCTTCGAAGAGCAGAGCGAGGAGTACAAGATGTCGATCTTCCCGCATGGTGTTCCGAAGATTTCGGTCGAGGCGGGCGCGACTTTGGGCTGGTACAAGTACATTGGCCGCGACGGCATCGCGATTGGCATCGACCGCTTTGGCGCATCCGCCAAGGGAGACGTTGCGCTGGAGAAGCTCGGGATCTCGTCGGGACACGTCGTCGAAGCTGCGAAGAAGCTGGTCAAGAAGTAAAGCGAGAGCAGTCGGGAAAGGAAGAGGACTGGGGCTGCCCCGGTCCTCTTTTTGCGTGCCACGGCTCAGCGGCTCGCGATTAGCACCGCAGTCGCGTCGTCCGTGTGGGTGGACCCTGCGGAGAAGCGTTGAATCTCTTCGAAGAGGCCGTCGACACAGGCTGCGGGATGGAGGAAGTGTTCGACGAGACGACCGGGGCCGTACTCCTCCTCAGCGCGATTCATGGCCTCGGTGATGCCGTCCGAGTAGAGCAACACCTTCGTGCCAGGCTTCAAATGGACGGTGTACTCGGGATAGTTTGACGCAGCGAGGCCGAGCGGAAGGCCGGTGTCGAGAGGGACAAAGTCGCACTTGCCGTTGATTAGCAGCGGGCGCAGGTGGCCGGCGCTCGCGAAGGTGATCTCGCGCGATTTCGGGTCGAGCACGCCGTAAACCATGGTCACGAATTTGTTCGCCGGCATATCGGCGATGAGCATGTGATTGAGCTGCTTGAGTGTTTCTTCCGGCGAGAGGTTGAGGCGCGCAAGCGTGCGCAGAGTGGCTCGTGTGGCGGACATGAGCAGGGCGGCGGGCATGCCCTTTCCGCTCACATCGGCAAGAACGATGCCCAGGCGGCCGGAGCTGAGTGGAATCCAGTCAAACCAGTCGCCCGCAACAGTCCCGGCAGGTTCCCATACGCTGTGAAAGACGAACCCCGGGACCAGAGGCGATGACTTCGGAATAAGCCCCTGTTGAATGGTGCGGGCCTCGTCCGCTTCACTCTGCATACGCTTGTGGAGAAGGCGCTGCTCGCTGAAGAGGCGCGCGTTTTCGATGGCGACGGTGATATGACCGGTGAGCGCCTCGAGAATTGAGAGTTGATCTTCTGTGAAGCCATTCAGCTCCGAGTGATCGACGGCGAAGACGCCGATCACCTCTCCGCAGGAGAGCAGCGGGAGGTAGACAGCCGACATGGTTTCCGGCTCGCAGCGGATGTAGTACGGATCGCTGCGGACGTCCGGCGCGTAGCGCATGGCCTTGCTGGAGGCGACGTAAGCGGCCATTCCACGCTGGCCTAACTTCATGCGCGAGCCTTTGCGATCAACACTGCAGCTCTGCACGCCGCTCAAAACGAGCTCGTCAGTGCCAGGCTCAAGCAGCCAGACGGTCACTTCGACGCTGCCGATCGCTGAGGCGAGTTCATTAACGACGCGATCGAGCACGTGATCGAGATCGAGCGTGGAGGTGATCAGCTGCGCCGCGCGCTGCACGTTCATCAGCGCCTGGACGAACTCGCAGGAGTTCTCGATGCAGGCTGGGAATGCCGGAGATAGGAGCTGAGCGCTGGCTGCCATCGACCCTCCTTAGTTGGGTCCGGCTCGTTTCATTCTGAGTTGCGGATTGGATGAGACCAGGGCATCCCGCGATGCAGCCGTCGGAGGACGACTGGAGTCGCTCGATCGTGGCAACATGGTGGGATGACGCAGGACGAGGCAAAGACACTGGTCGGCAGACGCGCGGCCGAAATGGTCGAAGATGGAATGCGCGTGGGGCTGGGGACGGGCTCCACGTCAGTGATGTTCATCAAGGCGCTGGGCGAGCGTGTGCGGCAGGGGCTGAAGATCCGCTGCGTTGCATCAAGCGACTCCAGCACGGAGCTGGGACGATCTCTGGGCATGGACGTGGTGACGCTGGAGGAACTGCCGGAGCTTGACCTTTACGTGGATGGTGCGGATGAGGTTGCGGTCGCGCCGGGGTCAGGGCTGTATCTCATCAAAGGCGGAGGCGCGGCGCTCCTGCGCGAAAAGATCGTCGCGAGTGCGGCCGCGAGGTTCCTCTGCGTGGTGGATGAGTCGAAGATCGTCGAGAAGCTCGGTAAGTTTCCGCTGCCGGTGGAGATCATCAAAATGGCGCGGCCGCTGGTGGAACCACGGCTGGCAGAGCTTGGGTTGAATCCGAAGCTGCGGATGAAGAAGGATGGGGCTGGCGCCGGAAGTGTGCCGGTGCTGACGGACGAGAACAATTGGATCCTCGACTGCGCCGCGGGTGTGCTTGAAGACCCTGAGGAGACGGCGGCGGAGATACGGTCGATCGTAGGCGTCGTGGAGCACGGACTGTTTCTCGGCATGGCGGAGATGGCGCTGGTTGCAGGCGAAGGCGGCGTGCGCGAGATTATCGCGTAAGCGCGAAGGCAATCAGCGTTGGGCCGGCGTTTGCCGGGTCTTCTTCGGCGCGCGTGATGAGCTCGTCTTCGAGCGGCCGCCAGCTCTGGTCCATCTCGCAGCGTGCGACCTCTTCGGGCGAGGCATTGGTGAAGCAAAGCTCGCACACGGTGAGATGGTCATCCTCGTCGCGCACCGGCGGACCGAAGGTGCGGCACTGCACGGGACGCGCGGCGTAGAGATCGCAGGTGCCGGTCGCGGGATCGAGCACCGGGCAGGGTTCGCGGTTCGCGAAGTCTTCGAATGCCGCTTCGTGATGCGGCTCGGTGAAGAGAAGGCCGGTTTGCGAGTCACCGGGAAATCCCTCGGCGAGCAGACGTTCGCGCGATGCAAGCGCGCGTGCGCGGATCCGTTCTGCCACGTCGACCGGTGCGTCTGCGAGCGCTTCGCGGAGCGCGGCGGCATCGAGCGGCGTGATTGCGAACACACCGATGCAGCACTGATGACACCCCGGCCGGCAGGCGAGATGCGCACCGGAGCGATCGGCAGCGGAGGCGAGCGCGGCGTCGAGGATGGGGAAAAGTTCATTCACCGCGATGCAGCTAGTTTATCGAGCTCCTCTGCATCTAATTAACGTCTCAAGAGACGCTTTGCGGCGATGTGGAACTGATTTTCGGCAAGTCGGGCGCATTCTGCATCGTGATCCGGTTTGTGCGCGTCCGATGGAGTATGAGCACCTCACTGCATATCGCACAGAAGGACAGGCGCTGGTTCATCACCGGTGCTTCGAGCGGCTTCGGCCGCGTGCTGACCGAGTATCTTGCCTCGCTCGGAGCCAAGGTCGTTGCTACTGCGAGGAATGTAGAGGCACTGCAGGAGATGATGCTGCGGTACCCGGGAGAGATCATTACGCTGCAGCTTGATGTGACCGACCAGCACAGCATCGACCAGGCAGTGGCAGATGCGATCTCGCGCGTCGGGCACATTGATGTTCTCGTGAATAACGCAGGGTATGGCGTCGCGGGTGCCGTCGAAGAGGTAACAGAGGCGGAGTACATGCCGATGTTCGATACGAACCTCTTCGGCCTGATCAACGTGACGAAGGCGCTGCTGCCGCAATTCCGTGAGCGCAGGTCGGGAACGATCGTGAATTTTTCGTCAATCGGAGGGCTCATCGGAGCGGCAGGATGGGGGTATTACAACGCGACGAAGTTTGCCGTGGAAGGCCTCTCAGAGGCACTTGCGGCCGAGATCGGGCCGATGGGTGTGAATGTGATGGTTGTCGAGCCTGGACCGTTCCGCACGGACTTCCTGGGCCGATCGGGCGTCGAAGCGAGGCAACACATCTCCGATTACGTGCCAACTGTAGGCAAGACGCGTGAGTATTTTCGTAGCCAGGCCGGTAAACAGCCGGGCGATCCGCAACGCGCGGTGGAGGCGATCGTGACCGCGGTAAGTGACCAGAATCCGCCGAAGCATCTTTTGCTCGGGAAGAGCGCGTTTTCGCGTTTTCGCAAGCGGCTGCAGGAGTGGAACGAGGAGTTGGACCGCTGGCAGACGATCACTGAAGGTGCGGATTTTCCGGACGCGTGATCGGAACAGGGCCATTTTTCCCCTTGACCGTGTTTGGGATTACTCTCTAAGAGGCGTATTCAACGCGAAGGTGAACCGGGCGATACCGGCGATGAGGAAGGATTTTTATGCAACTTGGACTGATCGGACTCGGCAAGATGGGCGGCAATATGGCGGAGCGTCTCCGCAAGGCGGGCCACACAATTGTCGGATTCGATTTCTCCGCCGATGCAGTGAAGCGGTTGACGGATTCCGGTTCCAAAGGCGTGAGCTCGCTTGAGGACCTGGTGAAGAATCTCACTGACTCGCCGCGCGCGATCTGGATCATGGTTCCGGCGGGCGATCCGGTGGACCAGACGATTGCGAAGCTGAAACCGCTGATGAAGAAGGGCGACATCTTTATCGATGGCGGCAACTCGAACTATAAGGACTCGCAGCGGCGTCACGACGAGCTGAAGAAGGAAGGGTTCGAGTTTGTGGATGTGGGCACGTCGGGCGGCATCTGGGGCATCAGTGAGGGCTACTCGATGATGATCGGCGGCGACGAGGATGTTGTGGAGCACCTGCGGCCGATTTTCGAGGCGCTGGCGCCGGCGGAGAACTCCGGCTGGGGACGCGTGGGCCCGTCGGGCGCCGGGCATTTCGTGAAGATGGTGCACAACGGGATTGAGTACGGCATCATGCAGGCGTACGCCGAGGGCTTTTCGATCATGCGCGCGAAGCAACCGCTTCATCTGGATCTCGTGCAGATTTCCGAGATCTGGCGCTACGGCTCGGTGGTGCGTTCTTGGTTGCTGGACCTTACCGCGGATGCGTTGAAGAAGAATCCGACGCTCGAGGGTCTTGAAGCCTATGTTCCAGATTCGGGCGAGGGGCGATGGACGGTCTTTGAGGCGATTGATCTGAACGTATCGGCGCCGGTGATTACGGAGTCGCTGATTCGGCGGCTCCGCTCGCGTGAAGAAAACAACTTCACGGACCGCATGCTGGCCGTGATGCGCAACGAGTTTGGCGGACACGCGGTGAAAAAGGCTCCTGCGGACGAGAAGTAGAATTGGTCGCCAATGCGGCATAGAGAAAGAGAGGGTCAATATGGCCACGATGGTTGAGGATGTGGGGCAGTCGCTCAACGACCGCGAGGTGCTCGAGGGTGGGCTGAAGGGCGAGCGAATTCCTGAGCCGTGCATCGTCGTGATCTTTGGTGCATCGGGCGATTTGACCAAACGCAAGCTGCTGCCGTCGCTGTTCCACCTGGAACAGCAGCATCTGCTGCCCAAGGAGTTTGTCGTGGTCGGCGTTGCGCGGCGCGATCTTTCGGCGAGCTTTGCGAGTGACATGCAGGATGGCATCTTGAAGGGCGGCGGCGTCGATCGCGGAGATTCCGCGCTTAAACCATTCGTCGATCGGGTGAAGTACTTCGCGACCGACTTCGATAACGATGAAGGGTTCGAGAAGCTGAAGGCGTTTCTCGCCGATATCGACCAGAAGTACGGCACGAAGGGGAACCGGCTGTTCTATCTGGCGGTAGCGCCGGAGTACTTTGCCGACATCGCGCAACGGCTCGCGAAGCACAATATGACGCACCCCCAGCAAAAGGGGCAGTGGATCAATGTCATCATCGAGAAGCCGTTTGGTACTGATCTCGAAAGCGCGCGCACGCTGAATGATGAACTGAACAAGGTGCTTGGAGAGAACCAGATCTATCGTATCGACCACTATCTCGGTAAGGAGACGGTGCAGAACATTCTGGTCTTCCGCTTTGGCAACGGCATCTTTGAGCCTGTGTGGAACCGGAACTTCATCGATTACGTCGAGATTACGGCGGCCGAATCGATCGGTATCGAAGGCCGCGGGCCGTTCTATGAGAAGGCCGGCGCGCTGCGCGACGTTCTGCAGAACCATGTGATGGAAGTACTTAGCTTCGTTGCAATGGAACCGCCGGACAGCTTCGAGTCCGGAGGGGTGCGCACTGAGAAGCTAAAGGTCTGGCGGGCCATCGATCCGATTCCTGCCGAGGATACGGTTCGCGGACAGTACGGGCCGGGAAGTATCGAAGGCAAGCCGGTCATCGGCTATCGGCAGGAAGACCGCGTCGATCCGCAGTCGACCACCGAGACGTTCGCCGCGTTGAAGCTGAACATCGAAAACTGGCGCTGGGCCGGTGTGCCGTTCTACATTCGCGCGGGAAAGCGTATGAAGACGCGGGTGACAGAGGTAACGGTCACCTTCAAAAAAGCTCCACTGCACCTGTTCAAGTCGAACAATCGGAGCAGCCAATTGTGCCCGAATGTGCTCAAGATTCGCATTCAGCCGGATGAGGGGATCTCGCTCGAGATCGGCGCGAAGGTTCCCGGGCCTACGACCAACGTGAAGAATGTGAAGATGAATTTCAGTTATGCGGAGGCGTTTGGAAAGAGCTCCGCGACTGGTTATGAGCGCCTACTCCTGGACGCGATGCTCAGTGATGGAACACTGTTCGCGCACCGCGATGGCGTTGAAGCGACCTGGGCGTTGATGACGCCCATCCTCGAAGCGTGGAAGGCGAAGCCGCCGAAGGATTTTCCAAATTACGCCGCGGGCAGCTGGGGACCGAAGTGCGCCGACGATCTGCTGGCGCGTGACGGAAAATCCTGGCACGCAAGATAAGGTCATTTGCAAACGATCTGGGGGTTGGGAGAAGAATGCCTCGTCCTGTAACCGTTACGTATCAGGTGTGGCCATCGGCCGCGGCGATGGCGCTCGCCTCAGCGCATCTGTTCGCAAACAAAGTGGAGCAGGCGGTTGCGTCGCGTGGCATCGCACGAATCGCGATCTCGGGTGGCTCGACTCCGCAGGCTACCTTTAAACTGCTGGCTGATCCGGCGCAACCATTTCTCGCGACCGTGCCGTGGGAAAAGCTGCAGCTCTTCTGGGTGGATGAGCGTTGCGTTCCACCAGACAATCCAGAATCAAACTACGGCGTCTGCCGCGAGCTGCTGCTGACGAAGGCGCCGATTCCGGAGGCGAATGTCTTCCGCATGGAGGGCGAGCTCGACCCGCAGGAGGCGGCCTCGCGTTACGAGAGCACGCTGCGCAACGTGATGCGGCTTGAGGGCGCGGAGTCCCCGGCTTTCGATCTGGTTGTGCTGGGTATGGGGCCCGATGGGCATACCGCGTCGCTGTTTCCACGTACGGAAGCGCTCAACGAGATGGGGCGCCTGGTCGTTGCCAACCATGTGCCACAGAAAGAGACGTGGAGAATCACGCTGACCTGGCCCGTGATCAACCAGGCAGCGGAGGTCGCGTTCCAGGTAGAAGGCTCCGGCAAGGCCAACATTCTTGCCGAGGTTCTCACCGGCTCGCGCGACCCCGAGAGGCTTCCGTCTCAACTGATTCGCCCCTCGAATGGTAAGCTTCTCTTTCTGCTGGATCAGGACGCGGCGGCAAGGTTGCCGCCGGCCAGCGAGGTTGCGGAATCGAAGGGTTACCGCGTCGGTACGCTGGAGATTTAGCATCGCGGAAGAGTTGAGGGCGCATGATTCTGGCTGGGGATGTCGGTGGGACCAAGGTTCATCTGGCGCTGTACAACTTTGTTGGCGGCAAGTTGTCGCCGGTCCGTGACCAGAAGTTCCCGGCGCCGGAGTTCGCCTGTCTTGATGACGTGGTTAACGAATTTCTCTCGCCTGAGAAGAGCGGGCAACCGGACGTGCGCGACCAGGTTGTTGCATCGTGTTTCGGGTGTCCGGGCCCGGTGCGCAATGGAAGGCTGAAGCTCACGAACCTGCCGTGGACGCTGGATGCGCGCGATCTGCAGCGATCACTCGGCATTCAGCACATCTTTCTGATCAACGATCTGGAAGCGAACGGATACGGCATCCCCGAAGTCGCACACGACAAGATCTTCACGCTGCATGCCGGTGACGCGAGTTCGGTCGGGCATCGCGGCCTGATTGCAGCGGGCACAGGATTGGGCGAATGCCTCCTGATCTGGGATCCGATTCTGCGGCGGCACCTGCCGATTCCCTCAGAGGGTGGTCATGGCGACTTTGCCGCGCGAAATGAAACCGAGATTGCACTGCTGAACCATCTGCGGCGCAAGCTTAATGGTCGCGTCAGTACGGAGCGCGTGGTCTCCGGTCTCGGTATGCAGAACGTTTACGAGTTCCTCCGCGACGATCAGAGGATGGACGAGCCGGCCTGGCTGCGTGAGCGCATGACGAACGAGGACCCGAATGCGGTGATCGGTGCCTGTGCGGACGACGGGTCGAGCGAGATCTGTGTGAAGACAATCGACCTGGTTGCGTCAGCGTATGGCGCTGAGGCGGGCAATCTCGCACTGAAATTGCTGGCGTTGGGAGGCATCTATCTGGGCGGTGGAATCGCGCCGAAGATCCTCAAGGTTCTCTCCAACGGCGGGTTCATGCAGGCGTTTCTGGATAAAGGCCGGATGTCTCCGCTGCTCGAGACCATTCCTGTGCGCGTGATTCTTGACGACACCTGCGCGCTGTTGGGTGCGGCCGCCTATGCGGAGGCCCGTGCGGCGGAGCTGTCCGGACACTCAGAACGACAGGCGTCGGTGCACAGCGCCTGAATTTGCGGCCATTTTGGCAGACACGGCTGACCGCTTCCGCGTTCGCCGGCGCTAGAATCTATGCATGTCCACAGCCCCTCTGACGGCCTCTGCGGAGCCGCAGGTCCGCGAAGAGCACGCGTCAGACCGTCTGCGGATCGCGGCTGTGGGACTCTCGGTGGCATTGGGCCTGGCGGGCCTGTTCAGCATCGGCTCGACATTCAGTGCGCTGTGGGCCATGTGGACGACCGATCCTCTGAAGTCGATCGGCGCACTCATTCCGATCGTCAGCATCATCCTGATTCTGCGCGTGTGGCGGTCGCTACGGTGGACGTTGCAGGGAAACTGGTGGGGGCTCGTTGTCCTCGCGGCGACGATTGCAGTTGTGCATTTGCGCGATCAGGCAGTCATTGCACTGGTGCTCTCGCCATCATGGACCATCGTTCTCCCGCCGTACTCACTCATCGTGCTCGCCTACACTGTCGGTTTTGTGCTGCTGTTTGGAGGCGTGAGGCTTCTCCGCGCCGCACGCTTTCCGGTCGCGCTGATGTGGTTCGTCAACCCAGTACCGCACTTCTTCAACCGCTACATCGATCTGCCACTCCAGCACGCCTCGGCAATGGTCGCGCGCAGCTTCGCGCATCAGCTCGGGCAGGCGCTCACCCCAGATCAGCTCAGCCTGATGTTCACGCCGAAGTTCGGCATGTTTATCGCGCCCGGATGCAACGGGATTCGCGGCGCGGTCACGATGGGCTTCATCGCGCTGATTGCAGGTTATCTGTATCGGCTCCGCGCGCGGCCATGGGCACTTCTTACGTTAGCCGCAGTGGTGCTCGGCTACTTGTTCAACTTCGTTCGCCTTTGCGGGCTCGTCTTCTACTACGTCATCGCACTGCGCTTTCCATGGCTGCAAAACCACGCCGCCATGGGCGACTACATCCTGGGAGCATGCCTCTTCTTCGGCGCAACGCTGCTGTTGTTCGCAGCTCTCTTCCGCTGGAGTCCGAATCGTGATCTTCGGTTGCCGTCGCTCCTCAGCTCAAATCAGATGCTTCCTCCGAGTTCTTGCGCGAGACCATTCGTACGGCGTTGTGTGGCATTCGCGCTGCTGGTCGGCGTGGGCAGCGTCAGCTATGCGCGAGCGATGATGCGGCCGGCAAATTCATCCGCCACAGCCAGAGATGCGACTGGGATGTTTCCTCAGCAAGTCGGAGCGTACAGGCTGCAGCGTGAGTGGAACGAATCGCTCATGACAGGCCCGGTTCTTTTTCATTGGGGGGAATACATCCAACCCGGCGGTGGCCCTGTGGTCGCCATTGGAGTCTCGCCCACGCTCGGCGCGCATGACACGCTCCTCTGTCATGTCGCGCGTGGCGAAGACTGGACATGGCATGGGCCGCTGAATCTCTCCACTCGGAATGGGATGGTACCGGTCAGCGCCTCGCTATTCAATAATGGCGCCACGCAATATCTTGAGGCATCCGCGGTCTGCACCGACGCTGCGTGCGGCGAAACGTCGACCGATCGGACCCACTTTGGACTGATCTACAGTCGTCCCGCGGCGCACGAACTGCTGACGGAAGATCCTACGCGACCCGTTCCCATTCTGCTGCGCGCCGAAATGCCAGACGCAACCTTCAGCACAGTGCAGGCGCGTGAGGAACTGACGCAGAGCCTCGCACAATTTCTCTCCGGAGCCGACCTTGCTGCGTTTACGAAGCGGTATCGACAGCACTGAGCTGGACTGCCGACGCTGGACTATGAGGCCCGTGCGATTTGCGATCGTCAGCATCATCACCGCAGCGGTGCTCGCCATCGTGGGCTGCGGGTCGACGGTGACGAATACGGGGACTGGAGGCGGCGGCGCATCGACCGAGCCGAACAGTTGCAAAGCCACAAACGTAACGAGCCCCGCGCAGCCGACGCCGACAAAAAACTACGCGTTGTCCGGCATCACCGGCTCCGTACGCGCTGGTGCTTTGCCGATCGCCGGTGCAAGTGTGCAGGTCTATGCGGCGGGAACCACAGGCAACGGCTCTGCTCCAACCGCGCTACTGAGCACTCCAGTCACAACGGATTCGACGGGCGCGTTCACAGCGGGTAACGTCACATGTCCTTACAGCAACTCCGTTGTCTATCTGGTTGCACGCGGAGGTTCCGCGACCGGTTCTGGTTCCTCGAACAGCGCAATAGCGCTGGCATCCGTGATTGGGAGCTGCTCTGCGATCAAGAGCGGCGCAGGTGTGATCGTCGACGAAGCCACCACCGTTGCGACCGCCTGGGCCTTGGCTCCGTTCCTCGCAACTGGAGGACAGATAGGAGCAACGGCGACCAACAGCACCGGGATCGGGCTTGCGGCGACAACTGCATTGAACCTCGTCAATCCTGCGACGGGCAAGGCTCCGGGCGTCGCGTTTCCCGCAACGGGCACGGCGCCCACTGCGAAAATCAACACCTTCGCGAATGTGCTGAACGGCTGCGTCGCAGCGGGTAGCTCGTCGAGCACCGCGTGCGCGCAGCTCTTTGCGGCATCCTCTGTGAATCGTGCGGCTCCCACGAACACACTTGACGCCGCGATGAATATCGCCAAATTACTTGATGCAAATGTAGCGAGCGTCTACGGGCTGGCCAGCGGATCGGCTGCGTACTCACCCTCGCTAAGCACGCCGCCGAATGACTGGACCCTCTTCGCGACCTACAGCGGCGGTGGAATGAATGGCCCGTCCGCGCTCTCAATCGACTCGCAGGGCAACGTCTGGGTGGCGAATTACTTCGGAATTGCAAGCCTCTTCTCAAACGCCGGCACTCCGGTATTCCTCAGCGGGATCGACGGCAATGGCTTGCAGAACAGCTACGGTGGCGCTGTTGATGTGAACGACACAATGTGGATCGCAAGCGAACAAAGTTCAAATACCGTAAACAGTGGCCTCGGCTCCATCACTCTGCTGAATAGCAGCGGTGTCGCGGCGACGCAGTACTCAAGCGGTGGCCTGAACTTTCCCATAGCCGTCGCCTTTGATACGAGCGGAGTTGCGTGGATTGTTGATTACGGGAATTCGCACATCACCCTGTTGAGCAGCAACGGATCGAGCTTGTCCGGCACAGCAGGATATACAGCCGCAGACCTGGAATTCCCTTCAGCTATTGCCACCGACTCCAAGTGCAATGCTTACGTTGCGAATCAATCCAGTAACACAATCACCCGCGTCATTGCGGACGGATCCGCATTCAAAGACTTTGTTGTCGGCCAGGGGCCGGCGAGCGTGGCCGTCGACGCTGCGGACAACGTCTGGTCCGCGAACTTCTATGCAAACAGCGTCGGCCTAGTCTCTTCGTCGGGAACGGTTCTCTCCGGCAGTGGATACACGGGAGGCGGCCTGAGTGCGCCGCGCGCGATTGCCGTGGATGGCAACGGGAACGCGTGGGTCGCGAGCGAGCGCGGCTCTACGCTCGCGGAGTTTGCGGCTGCCTCGAGCACGAATCCGGGCCAGCTTCTCTCGCCCAGCGCGGGATGGGGAGCGGATGCGAAGCTCCTCGAGCCTTACTCCATCGCAATTGATGCGGCCGGCAACCTCTGGGTGTCGAATTACGGTAGCAATACGCTGACCGAGTTCATCGGCCTCGCAGCGCCCGTCAAGACTCCATTGCTTGGCCCGGTGCGCGTGCCGTGAATCGGGGTTACATCAGCCGAAACCGCTCGCGCATCAGCCGCTGAAATCGCGGCCGCCAGATGAGGTCATAGGCGAGCTCCTTGCCCGGGAACATCGCGAGCGCCGCCGTGCGCGCATCCGCAATCATCTGCGAAGCATCGTCGATCGTCAGCGTGCTGTCCTGCGCGATCACCTGCATCACCATGTTCATCATCATTTGAAGGCGGCGAATCAATCTGGCCTCGTCGATCACAGTGTTATTGGTGAGCTGAGGCCGGGGGACATCTGACGCTGGTGTGTCGCCGGTGGACTGCGGATCGATCGATTTGCTCAATGCCGACTCCTTGCTGCCACTGCGGGCCTAAGGATTGGACGCTGCCGAGAGCGCCGAGATGCCGCCATCTGGTGAGATCAGGAAGGTCTCGGCACCTTCGCGATCTGTGCGCCACGTCGGCACGCGCGCCTGCTCAAGTTTATTCAGCACCTCCCACCGCGGGTGGCCAAAGGTGTTATGGGTGCCGACGCTGATTACCGCGACGCGCGGCGCGACGGCTGCGAGAAATGCATCGGCCGTTGAGGTCTTGCTGCCATGATGGCCGACCTTGAGCAGTGTAGATGGCGCAAGACGATGATTCAGCACCATATCTGCCTCGCTGCTCCACTCCGCGTCGCCTTCCAGCAACACGCTGCCTTTGTCATATGCCAGACGCATCACCAGCGAATCATCATTTTTCGGCGCACCGGGATTGCTGTAACCCAGTTCAGGAGAGAGAACATTCGCTTGCACGCCGCTCCACTCGAAGCTATCGCCGGCGTGAAAGCTGCGTATCGTGATGCCGAGCGTCTTTGCCTCGGCGAGCAAAGAGCGCATCGCCGGCGCCTGGCGAGGCTCGATGCTGATCCAGAGTTCCCGAGGATGCAAATCGCGCAGCACCGCCGGCATGCCGCCCATGTGATCGCTGTGCGCATGCGTGAGCATCACTGCGTCCAGCCGACGGATATGCCGCGACCAGAGATAAGGCGCGACCACGTCTTCACCGACATCCCAGCGCGAATTCGACGCCGTTGGCCCCACGGGTCCGCCTGCATCGACGAGAAGGGTTCCTCCTTGCGGCGAGACGACGAGGAGAGAGTCACCCTGACCCACATCAATCGCCGTGACCTCCAGTACACCTGGATGGATCCGCGGCGGCGTGGGCCAAAGGGCGATGAGCGGAGCCGCAAACATCGCAATGCACGCTATGACGACCCACGCGCGCGACCGCAAACGAAGAGCGATGCAAGCCAGCACAATCGCGGTGCAGGCCGCAATGATGAGCTGAGGAGATGGAGAAGGAACGCGCAGATCGGCAATACTCGCGCGTCCGATTCGGTCTACCGTGCCGCGAATCAGGTGAATGAGCGCAGCGGTACAGGCCGCGGGCACACGTGCGATGGAGTGACTGATGAGTGACGTGCAGAACGTAAGGATTGTGAGACCCAGCAAAACAGCGATCAACGGGACAAGCAGCAGGTTTGTCGGAAGTGCCAGCAGCGTTGCCCGGTGAAAGTAGGTTGCCATCGGCAGAACCATGCAAATCTCGACAGCGACGCCGAATAGAACCGCAGCCGCTACGCTGGAGATTGCGCGGCCAAACCAGAATGGAAGCTGCCGGAGACGCGGGTGAAGCAAAGCTGAGCAGACGGCTCCAAACATCCGCAATCGAACTCGCAGTTGCGCGACACGCGGATGAATGTTTGCATCCAGCGCGATGATCTGCGGATCACGCAGTGCACGCGCGTGTGGATGGAAGCTGCGCGACTCGACAGGTCTGGCCAGCCCTGCCGCCGCGACGATGACCAGGGTTGTCATCTGGAAACTGGCCTCGAATAGCGCGCGCGGGTCAATCGCCAGAATGATCACGGCAGCGATGCCGAGCGCGTTCAGCGGCCCCGTGTCGCGCCCAAATAATCGGGCGAGCAGATAGGCTGCGGTCATCCCGAGTGCGCGTTGCACCGGCGCGCCGAAGCCAGTAAGCAGCGCAAGCAGCAGCCCAAGGCTCAGCGCGATGGTCACGGCTACTCCCTCTCGCATGCGTGCCTTGCGCAACAGCCACAACAGACCGCCGACAACCAGCACGATGTGCAGGCCGGAGACGACGAACAGATGAAACGTGCCGGTGCGCTCAAATCCTGCTCGCAAATTTGTCGTGAGCTGCGTGCGATCGCCCACCAGCATGGCGCTCAGCATCGCCGTGTCTTCTGAGTCGAGCCGCATCCACTGAGGCAGCTGCGTTGTTGTCGCAGCGCCCAGGCTCTGCATTCGCTTCGAAGCCCAGCTTTGCGCGGCTGCAAGATGGCAACTCCAGCCACCGCGCGCGTGCCGTACAACCCGGAGCCTTTGCGTGTGTGGGGACGCAAGGTCACCGATGCCCTGACCGAGCAGGTAATCGGAATAGGACCATGCTCCCGGATCGCGATAGGTGTCCGGAACACGCAGCCGCAACGGGATTTCGATAACATCGCCGCAGCCGAGCGCTGGCTCCGCGTCCATCAGTGTGACGCGAATGCCTCCGCTAACCGGCCGCATTGTGGAGACATCAGGCGTGACATCTTCGACGGCTTCGACATCGAGATCAATCGAGCGATGTGGCTCGCCGGCGATCGGTTCCCATGCGCCGGGCCCGAGCGCCCAAGGATAATCGTTCACCTGGTCCTGCGAAGAGTCGCCAGGAGGAAGCTGGCGCACTCGCACAACGCGACCGCGGACGGTGCGGCTCAGTCCGTCTGCGTAGCTGGTCAGTTGCGATTGCCGGGCGATCGGCAACTCGATCTGCGCGCACGTGCAACCCACCACGACCCAGACCGCCAGCACGGGAACCACCGCGATTCGTCGCACCCGCAGCAGGCTGACGATCGCGAGTAACAGGACCACGCCGCACGAGATGACCAGCAACGCTGGTGGCTGCCAGCGGCGCCCAATCAGATCGCCGGCCGCGAAGCAGAGCGCCGCGGCCAGCATCGGAGCCCCTCGCAACTGAGGTGGATCGACGGCTGGCGGCGAGTCCATCCAGTGTTTGGGAGTCCCGACTGCCTGCATGAGAAAGACTCTCCGATTGCACGGAGTGTGCCCTCAGTGTGTCATGACCGCCGCCGAAGCTTCACTACCGCCTCTTGGTGATACGTCTGCGGGAAAAGATCGACCAGATGCAGCTCGTCAATCGCGTAGCTCGACTGTAGAACCGCGAGATCCCGCCCCAGAGTCACGGGATCGCAGGAGACATAGACCATCTGCCGCGGACCCAGCTGTGATACCAGCTGGCAGACCTCCGCACCTGCGCCCGCCCGCGGCGGGTCAAGCACAACCAGATCCGGACGCTCGCGCTGCAGCACTGCGCTTCGCAGAAAATCTATGATCACCGCCGTGATCCCTCTGTGCTGCGCGCCGATACGTTGAAGTGCTGAGGCCAGCTCACGCGCGGCAGCCGGATTCGCCTCTACACCGGTTACCTGCTCGAATCCGCGCGCCAGGATTCGCGCGAACAGGCCCACGCCCGCGAACAGATCCCAGGCGACACAACCCTGCTGTCCCGAGCAAACCAAGTCCACCACTGTTGGCAGAAGAAACCGGTTCACCTGAAAAAAGACGCCGCGCGCAATCCAGTAACGCTCTCCCGAAACCTCGTAGCTAAGCCCGGCTGCACCCCAGTTTGCGAGCTCGCCCTGAACCTGCCCGGTTCTCGGATGGATCTGAAGCGCACCCGCACCGGCCAGCTCCGGAAGCTTCTGCCCAAATTTCGCGAATGCGTTTTCAAAACCTGCCGCGGCTATCTGCTTCGGCGACCTGCAAAGCAACGTGATTTGCAGGCGGGACATATCAGCGTTGCAGAAGAACTCCACCTCTGCCGCAGACTCCAGCCACCGCCGCATCTCAGCGTCACGTGAGGTTGCCTGAAGCAGCAATTCTGCCCCGCGCCAGAGTAGCGGTGCAGCGATCGGGCAGGTGCCGATCGGCAGAATCGAGGTGCTCGCGCGCTCGCGATATCCAAGCCGGAGCGCGCCTCCCTCGCGAGTGGCGTGCAATCGAATCCGATTCCGATACTGCCACGGCTCTGCGGAGTGCGTTGTGACCTCGGGAAATTCTGAAACGCCGGCCCGCATCAGCGACTCGCGCAAGACCTCTTGTTTGACGCGAAGCTGTTCCGGATAGCTCGCCATCTGCAGATGACATCCTCCGCAAGCTCCGAAGTGCGGACATCCTGGCTGAACGCGTGCGCGCGAAGGCTCGATCACATCAATGAGTTGCAGCGCATCTTTCAGCCGCGAAGGTGTTGCTGCAACAAGCTCGCCGGGCAGCGTAAACGGAACGAACATCGCCTCTCTTTCCGACCCGTTCGTGGCAGAAGCAGACCGCCCGAGCCCGAACCCGCCGTATACAACGCGCTCGATGCGTAGTTGAATGGGCTTCATTCGCCCACGCTCATATAAAACAGGCTGAGCCGTGGAAGCGAATGCATCTGCAACAATCTGCGGGTAAGAAACTGCTGCTGCACCTGCCGCAGTTGTACAGCCGTCATGCGCGACCGGAACGGCGCAATCTCGGTATCCGCTTCCTGACGCAGAGACACGAGCTCCGCTTCACTCGCTCTCGCCCGCACCGCATCGACCACTCGCTCCTCGAGAACCGTAAGGTTACGATCGAGTTCTTCGAGTGTCATCGCGTCTGCATCGCTCAAACCTGCCGCCAACTCCCGCAGCCTTGTTGCGATCGAGGCCAGCGCATTATTGGATGATCTCTCACCAGCAGCTGCAACCGCTGCGGCATTCCTCTTCAGATAGGAAGCCACGCGCTCATTCTCAAATCCACTCGGCTGTGTCGCGACGTCGCGCTGCGGAGCAACACCAGTCGCAGCGTCAACCATTTCTTCCGCTGCGGTCATCACCGCCTGCGCACACCACGCCAGCCCATTCACCTTGCGCAGCCGCCCTTTTGCGCGCACCGATCGAGTCTCGTATCGATCAAACGCCGCATCAATGCCTCGCAGCACTGCCTCCAACGGAACTCCGGCCTCGCGCCAGCTCTCAATCAGCGCCCAGTCGAGCGTTGAAAGCAGCAGCAGCGACCCACGCCGTCGGCTGAAGCGCTCTTCAATCTCTGTGAAGTAGTGGAAGTAGTTCTGCATTGAGGCACGCGCGGGAGAGTACTACGTCTCCCTGCGTTCCTCAGTTTACTTGCCTGGTCTCGTTGCGTCGCCGCTGACGATCATGATTGCGTTCCCAGATCAGCCGCAGACCGTTCAGCGTCAGCATCTCCTCCACGCGTGAGATGTATTTGCTGTCGGCAGAGATCAGCTTCGCGAGCCCGCCTGTAGCGATCACCTTCGTCTCGGGCCCAAGCTCATGAATCAGCCGCTCCAGGATGCCGTCGACTAGCCCGATGTACCCGTAGTAAAGCCCGATCTGGATGTTGTCGGTTGTGCTCGTGCCAATGATCTTCGCCGGCTTCTTGATCTCCACTCGGGTCAGCCGCGCCGCCCGCGCAAAGAGCGCATCGGCCGAGATCCCGAGCCCCGGAGCGATTGCTCCACCCAAAAAAGCGCCTTGTTTTGAAACCACATCAAAAGTTGTCGCAGTTCCCATATCCACGACGATGGCAGGACCGCCAACCAGGTCGAAGGCAGCCACGCAGTTTACAACACGATCGGCGCCGACCTCGCCGGGATTGTCTGTCAGCACTGGCAAACCGGTCTTCACGCCCGGCTCAATGAACAGTGGCCGCACCTTGAAGGAGACTTCACAGACGCGGCGAAGCGAGGAATCGAGCGGCGGCACGACCGACGAGATCGCAACCCCATGCACATCCTCCGTCTTCACATTACGCATCGTGAACAGCGTCTGCAGCAGCACACCTAATTCATCCGGCGTCTGCTTATGCGGTGTTGTGATTCGCCAGTCTGCAACAAGGGACGCGGGTGCACCGTCCGTTGCCAGTTGAAAAAGACCCATGACAGTGTTCGAGTTACCCACATCGATGGCCAGCAGCATGATTGGTTCGGGGACCTCTCAGATCTCGTCTTCGCGGTCTCTTTTATACCTCACGGACGCCACCGGAGAGCACCGTTCGGCGCACTCTTTGGTCATCATCGACAAGAAGAAAACCGCGCGGATCCAGACCCGAAGTAACTCCGGTGTAACCGCCGTCCTCGTCTACCTGGACGCGTTTCCCCTGCACCCACGAGGAGGCTCTCGTAAAACGACTGAGAATACTCTCGCCCGTGCTCACTCCGGCGTACTCGCGGTCGAGCTCATCCAATTCGCGGTCCAGCGCTCGCAGGAGCGCTATCAGCAGCGCCTGCCGGCGGACCCCTGCCGCACCCTCCAGGCGAAGCGATGTCGCGAGCGACGCGATTTCCGCTGGAAATGACCGATGGTGCACGTTGATTCCGACCCCGATCACCGCATAGCGAAGCGCGGCCGACGCTCTCGCCGCATTTGCCACTGACGTCTCCACGAGGATGCCGCCGAGTTTCCGGTCACCGCAGAGCAGGTCGTTGGGCCATCGCACATCAATCCGAACCCCCGTCGTCGAAAGAATCACCTGCTGGGCAGCCAGGCCTGTCGCCAGCGATAGCCAGAGCGCGCGATCCAGCGGAAGCTCCGGCGTTACCAGAACGCTCACGTACAGTCCATCGCCGCGCGTCGAGTGCCACGAATGTCCACCGCGGCCTCGCCCGGCGGTCTGCTCATCCGCAATCCAGATGCCGCGCTGCGCACCAGCCTGCGCCGCCTCGAGCGCAAGCTGATTCGTCGATCCCGTCACTGGCAGCCACGTCACCGGGCCGCTAATCGACAGCAGCTCGACAGCGCGCGCAACCGCTGCCGCGTCGATTGCGTTTTCCTGCTGTATCTCCATGCTGCTCATGATGGTACCTGCATCTCACAAAGCAGGCTGGCGACCTGGCTCAGCCGCTGCGCGATGATCGTTAATCTGCCTGTCTCACTCAGTCACCAACTGGCAACTCTGCTCTTGCTCTCGATTCCGGTGGCGTGCGTCGCCTGGACGGTCACGCACGAAGAGGTCTTCCGCGAGCCGCGCGAGTATTGCAAACACAAGAGCGAACACGCACCTGCGCTCCCGCAGCGAAAGTTCTTCTATCTGTTCACATGCGAGTACTGCTTTTCCCACTATGTGGCCGCGTTGGCACTCTGGATATTTCACTTCAGCATGTTGTTTGTGGGATGGCGCGGCTACCTCGTTGCGTGGTTCTCCCTCGTCTGGATCGCGAACGTTTACATGAATCTCTTCAACAGGTTGCGGCTTGATATCAAGCACGAGAACGTCTCGATTGCGGTAGATCAAACGTCGCTTCCGCCGGAAGCTCGGCAAAGAAAATCTTAGGGCAACGTTGCGAGGCCTTCTCCGTCTTAAGCAGAGGAGGTATCGAGATGCCCGACCACTCACCACGGCAAGAGAACGCGGTAGAGCCGCGTGGGTTTGGCAAACACTCGCGTGGACTCTCTGGCGAGTACGCGCACGAACAGGGCTGGGGATTGAATGTCGAGCAGCGCAGGCGAGAGTCCGTGAACCCGCAGAACACTGACGGTGGCCTCGACTATGACTACGGCGCTCGCGACTTCGGCGACGAGCCGGTCAACACCGAGCTTGCTCCCGACTCAGCCGGACAGCAACAGAACACCAGAAAGGATTGATCATGGCGCGAAAACAAGCGGAGAATAAGCCTCACGCTCAGAAACAGCAGGGTGAGGAGAAAATGCACGGCGATGCCCTGGACGCCGCAGTCTCGTCGGCGGGTGAACATGGCTCTGGCGAACATGGATCAAGCAAACATCGTTCCACGGACTCCAATGCACATCAGTCCGCAATTCCGGCGCCGGAGGATGGCGGTCATTCACGCTCGCAGGCGGCGCATCTCGGCGGCCATACTCACGACCACACCAAGCCCGTCGGCGACATGCGGAAGTACGAGGCGGAGCGCGAACCTCCGCAGGAGGTCAGCCGGGCAGGGAAGGAATACCGGAGGCAATAGGCTACGCGCGCAATGAAGAAAGGGCGCCGCTCTGACGCCCTTCTTTCATTCACCTTCTCTCACTCGCTATTCCGCTCACCTTCTGCTGCCGGTCATTCTCCTCGCCCGCGCTGTGCGTCGTCACACCCGGCATGTCTTCGCGTTGCTTCCGCGCAGTGGTCTCCGCCTGCAGGCGAACCCCTTCATCAATCGACTTCGGCAGATTGTCACGCCCGTCATTTAGATGAAAGGCCCGATTCTCTCCCGTCTGCGCTCCATCCGCATTCTCGTAGAGCTTCGCGTCTTCCCCGCGGCCAACGTCCTGCGGGCTCTGGTTCGGCTCAAGATCCATTGCAGCTGAGCTGACGTTCTGCTGGGTGTTGGTATGCGGGGTCTTTTGTACGGCCATAGAAATCTCCTACGCCTAAGACGCCGTGCGGCAGCATGCTGTTGTCGATTATTCGGGAGGCAACGAATCGAGCGCCTTCTGAGCTTTGTCTCTCAGCGCGCGCGTCTCCGCCGCCTGCTTCTTTAATCCTTCAATGATGTGCGCCGGAGCCTTCGCAACAAATCCAGGATTGTTCAGCTGCTTCTCCGCTGCTTGCAAGCCCTTATCGTACTTGGCAAGATCTCTCGTCAACCTCTCGCGCTCAGCCTCGACATCAATCTGCCGTTCGTAAACCACTGCGACATCGAAGTCCGAAGTCGATCGTGCACTGTTGCCTGTCAGCGCGCCCGGCGCGAGCTCCACAGCACTCACGCGCGCCAGCCGCGCGAGCATGTCTGCATTCTCCTGCGCAAGCTTCTCACCTCCACACGACGAATGCAGCCGGATCGGCGCAGCCTCCTTCTCCGGCACGTCAAGATCTTTTCTTAGCGCGCGAACTGTGACGATCAACTGCTGCAGTATCTGCATAGCCGCAACGCTCGCATCGTCTTTCACGAAATCGCCCGCCAGCGGAAACCGCGTCAGAGCAATCGACTTCGCGGGCATGCGCTGCTCAATTGCCGCATACAGCGCGTGCCATAGCTCCTCGGTGAGAAATGGCATGAATGGCGACAGCAATCGCAGCGCAGCCTCGAAAACGCTCACCAACGCATTGAGTGTGAGCTGCGCCGTATTGTTCTTTGCAGCGCCGAAATCCAGCCGGAGCTTTACGAGCTCGACATACCAGTCGCAGAACTCGCCCCAGAAGAACTGGTACACGGCGTTCGCCGCCTCGTCGAACCGATAGTTCTCCAGCGCCGTCGCGACATCGCTCGCTACCGTGTGCAACCGCGCCACAATCCACCGCGTCTCCAGAGGAGCTTCGCTCAAATTCTGCGGGATCGACAGCGCAGCGCCATATCCCGCCTCGCGCGCGCGATCAATCTGCATCTGCACGAACCGTGCCGCGTTCCAGATCTTGTTCGCAAACGCGCGATAGCCCTCCGTCCGCGCCTCGCTGAACGCAATATCCGTTCCCGGCGAGGCCTGCGAAGCCAGCGTGAACCGCACCGCATCGGTGCCGTACTTCGTGATCACCTCGATCGGGTCAATCACGTTGCCTTTCGTCTTCGACATCTTCTGCCGCTCGGCATCGCGCACCAGCCCGTGAATGTATACCTCACGGAACGGAACCGCTTCGGCGAGCGAACGTGGCGAGCCATCGGGCATCGGCACATCCAGCATGAAGTGGCAGCCCAGCATGATCATCCGTGCCACCCAGAAGAACAGAATGTCGAATCCCGTCACCAGCAGATCGGTCGGATAAAACGCGGCCAGATCAGCAGTTGGCTTCGAGTTGTCGCCATTCCACCCGAGCGACGTAAACGGCAGCAGCCCTGAGCTGAACCACGTGTCCAGCACATCCGTATCCTGTGTAATCTCCGCCGAGCCGCAATGCGCGCAATGCTCCGGCGTCTCACGCGCAACTGTGATCTCACCACAACTCCCGCAGTGCCACGCCGGAATCCGATGCCCCCACCACAACTGCCGCGAGATGCACCAGTCGTGAATGTTGCGCATCCACTCGTCGTACGTCTTCTTGTAGTTCTCCGGTGTGAAGCGAATGTGGCCCTCGTCCACCGCGGCAATCGCCTTATCCGCCAGCGGCTGAATCTTCACAAACCACTGCATCGAGAGCCGCGGCTCAATCACCTCACCCGTTCGCTGCGAGAGCCCGATCGCATGCTGGTGCTCCTTGATGTCCACCAGCGCACCGGACGCATGCAGGTCCTCCACTACACGCTCCCGCGCAACAAAGCGATCCAGCCCGTCATACGGCGTCCCCGGCAGCACGATCTTCGCATGCTCATCCATGATCGAAAGCTGTGGAAGCTTATGCCGCTGCCCGATTGCAAAATCATTCGGATCATGCGCCGGCGTGACCTTTACCGCGCCCGTGCCAAACTCCGGATTCGCCCACTCATCCGCAATCACCGGAATCTCTCGGCCAACGAGCGGCAGGACCAGCACCTTGCCGATGAACTGCTTGTACCGCTCATCATTCGGGTTCACCGCAACTGCAACGTCGCCGAGCATCGTCTCCGGCCGGGTTGTTGCAATCACGATCGACCCCGTCCCGTCCGCGAGCGGAGACCCTTCAGCTAACTTGTAGCGTATGTGATACAGCTTGCCGACGCGCTCTTCATGCACCACCTCAAGATCCGACACCGCCGTCCCGAGCACCGGGTCCCAGTTCACGATGTACGCTCCGCGATAGATCAGCCCCTGCTCCCACAGCCGAACGAAGGCTTCCTTCACGGCTTTACTCAGCCGCTCATCCATCGTGAAGTACTCGCGCGACCAGTCCACACTGGCGCCCAGCCGTCGCATCTGTTCCGTGATCGCGCCGCCATACTGCTTCTTCCAGCACCACACGCGCTGCGTAAACGCATCGCGTCCCATCTCCGCGCGGCTCGGCCCACCCTCTGCGGCGAGCTGCCGCTCTACCATCATCTGCGTCGCAATCCCCGCATGGTCCGTGCCCGGCAGCCACAGCGCCGCCTCCCCGCGCATGCGATGCCACCGCGTCAGGATGTCCATCTCCGTCTGGTTCAGCATGTGGCCCATGTGCAGCCGGCCGGTCACATTCGGCGGCGGCAGCAGCTGGACAAAGCGCGGCCCCACGCTCTCAGCTTCGCGCGGTGTGGGCACGCGGAACAGCCCCTGCTCCACCCAGAACTTCGCCCACTTTTCTTCAATCAGAGAAGGCTCATACGCCTTCGGCAGCTCAGAACTCATATTTAGACATTAGACAGTAGAGAGTAGACAGTAGACAAAAATCAGGCACAGCACATATGCAAGAAAAGGCGGAAGCATCGCTTCCACCTTTCCTTCCGTGTCTACTCTCTACCCTCTGCTGTTTAGAACGGGTTCAGCTTATCCGCGCCCTTCTTCTTCTTGTGCTTGCTGGAGCTCTCGTCGTTCTTGTCGAACTCCGGCTTCGGATTCTTCTTCCCGGCGGGCTTCGCCTCCGCGGGAGGCGTCTGCTTGCCTGCCACATCGTTCACCTGGTCCGGAGCCGCCGCAGGCGCCTCCACAGGCGGCAATGCTGAATTGTCCTTTGGTCCCACGGCCTTTAACCCAAGGTTCGGATCGGCAGCTCCCGTAGCCGAGGGCAACGAGCTCGCTGCTCCCGCTCCCGTATTCACGCCCGGCGTCAGCACCTCAACACCAACTCCCGTTCCGCTCGGCGACGCACCCGTAGGCGACGCCGGAGTCATCTCCGTCGGAGCGCCCGTGTCATTGGCCGCCCCTGCCGCGGGGACGTCTGACAAAGTCGGTGGCAGCGCTGGCGCGTTCGACGCAGGCTGCCCCGGAGGCGTCCTCGGCTGCGGCGGAACCTCGCCCGGCCCCGGCTCGATCGCCGGCGTCGCATCCTTTACCACTGCCTTCGGTGCCGCGCCGGGGTTCAGCGCCTCTTTGTAGCTGCCCACAAGCGCCTTCGCGACCTCCGGGGCCAGCACAGGCGCCGGATCGTCCAGCGGCGGATCTCCCATCTGTGCTGCCGTCACGGTGTCAGGCTTGCGCAGAAACAGTAGCGCCAGCCGCTTCTGCATCGTGTACTGCGCCCGGCTGCCCTCCAGGGCCTCACTGGCCGCGACATCCTCTGCAGTCGGCTGCGGAATCGGCAGGTTCATCGCAGCGAGCCGCTCCTTCGCGAACTCCGCATGCGGCGCCGCAGCATGCTTCAGTACTACCTCGCGATATTCAGCGGCCGCCTTACCGTCAAACTCCTGTTCCAGCTGCGACTTCGCACCCTCGGGAAGGCACGGTGTATTTTTCAGGTTCGCCGCACACGAAACTTGTGCGCGAACGGCTCTCGCCTCAGCCGCATACGCATCCCCAATCCCGATCAGCACATCGTCCATGTGGCTGTACTGCGGATACGTCTCCTGGACGGTCTCATACCGCGCCAGCGCCGCCGGCCAGTTCTCACGCGACGCATAGAACGCCGCAATATCGGTCTCGCGCTGCGCCAGCACCTCCTGCACATCCCGCAGTTTCTGCTGCGCCTCCTTCAAAATCTCCTTGGGAGCATCCGGGTACTGCTTTAGCATCGTCCGGTACTCTTCTTCCGCGTGCTGGGCATTTTTGTCGTCGCGGTCTGGCACATCCATCTGCTTGAAGTAGATATCGCCCACGCGCATCTGGGCCTCGGCGGCCTCCGGCGCGTTCGGGAAGAACGTGATGAAGTCCTTGTACTCCTGTTCCGCTTGTGCGAGCGCAGCGGAGCCTCCCTCGCGATACCACGCGTCCGCAATCGCCAGCTTCGCCCGCATCTGGTATTGCGAATCCGGATACGTGCTCAGCAGCGTGTTCAGGTCCAGCCGCGCCACATCGAAGTGCCCCGACTTGATCTGCGCCAACGCCTTGTCATAGAGCTGCTTATCCGGCAGGTCGGCATCCTTGCCCACCAGCGGATTCAGCTTCTTCTCCTTCTTCTCCTCGGCGCGCGTGTCCTTGGTGGACTTCACCTTCTCGTCCTTCTTGGACTCACGCGTCTTCTTTGAAGGCTTGGTGACCGTTATCGTGGCCGATTCATGCTGCTGCCCCTGCGCATCGGTCGTGGTCTGCGAGCTTCCGGTCACCTGTGCGCCGGCCACACCCACCAGCGCGAGCGCGGCAGCAATCACGCCCGTCGCCAGGCGCCCGCTGCGAGCCGAAGAAAGCCCCGTGCGGGGAGAAGAAAGCGAACGATCCATCATGAAAAAACCTCATGTCCGTCCGGCGCGAATCCGCACCAGGACTACCTTGGATTCTACTGGTGCGAGCCTCCAAATGGCGAACCCGGCGCAGCCTGGAAAGCCCGCACTCAGCGCCCTGAATCCGGTTGTTTCTTTAGACGGACACCTCAGTCGCCGCGCGAGCAACCTCCAGAAACTTCCGCGCGTTCTCCTCGGCTCTCCCACCCGCAAAGATCGCCGACCCCGCCACCAGCATGTCCGCCCCGGCCCGCACCACCGACGCGACCGTATCTTCCGCAATCCCGCCGTCCACCTCGATCCGGAAGTTCAACCGCATCTCATGGCGCAACCTGCGCAGATGCGCAATCCGCTCTACTGACCGCGGCAGAAACTTCTGCCCGCCAAACCCCGGATTCACGCTCATGACCAGAACGTGGTGCACCATCGGCAGCACCTCGACCAGGAAGTCCACCGGTGTCGCCGGATTGATGACCACGCCCGGCAGCACGCCATGGTCCAGGATGTGCTGCAGCGTGCGATTCAAATGCGGACACGCCTCCCACTGCACGCTGATCATGTCCGCGCCCGCCTTGGCAAACTCCGGAATGAACTCATCCGCGTTCTCAATCATCAGGTGGCAGTCGAGCGGCAGCTTCGTGACCTTGCGCACCGCCTCCACCACCGGCGGCCCAAACGTGATGTTCGGCACAAAATGCCCATCCATCACGTCCACGTGACAGATCGTCCCACCACCCCGCTCCGCCCGCGCGATCTCCTCGGCCAGGTGCCCAAAATCCGCCGCCAGAATCGAAAATGCCAGTTCAACCAAAGCGCTCGCTCCGCCGTTCAGAATTGCCTCAAGTCTACCGCGAGCCAATCGCGTTGGAATTCATGCCTCTCCATCAGAAGAACGGGAGTATTCTCTCCCCATGTTTCGCGGGCCATGATTCAAATCGCTCAAAGTACGTTCCGTGTGCCCAGGAAAATCAGCTTAAACAATGAGGCGTGAATGCTGGAGGCGCTATCAGGGTGAAGAAATCTAGACTCCTTCTTCTCTTATTTGCGATCTCCGCCTGCGCAGCCCTTCCGGCTCAAAGCTTCAGCCTGATCACCGGCCGCGAACCCGTCGCCTCGCTCGAAGGTCTGTGGCGCTTCCACCCCGGAGACAATCCCGCCTGGGCCGATCCGAACTTCGACGACTCAACCTGGCCACTGATACGCTCCGATGAAAGCTGGACGAAGCAGGGATATCCCCGTCTCGCCGGCTATGCCTGGTATCGGTTCACCCTTCAGGTTCCGGATGGCAGCAAGCCAGTCGATCTGCTGTTGCCGAGGATATACACCGGCTACCAGGTGTACGCCGACGGCAAGCTGATCGGCGGCCACGGATCGGTGACGCCCACTCTTGCACCCAGGTTCGCGGCAAGGCCCAGAATCTATCGCCTGCCGCAACGAGCCGCGGGACCATCCGCGATCCAGATCGCGATTCGGGTTTGGGAGTACCCGCCGATCGTCTCCTGGGTAGGCGCGGGCACGCTTGCCGGCGATAGCGCAGCGGGCACCCCGGCGTTCATAGCACGGCGTTTGGACGCGCTCCAGGCCGCGGAGCAGCGGCTCATCGCGAACGATTACGCATACGACCTTCTTGCGACTGTTGTCGGCCTGACAACTCTCGGCCTGTTTCTGCTTCGCCGGAAAGAACGCGAATACCTCTGGTTCTCTATCTTGCTTCTGTCCAGCGCTGCCGCCGGGGCGATCTACATAGCCGGCTTCGATTCGATCAGGTTTCTTCTCTACCGCCTGGCAGATGAAATTATGACCGCTGCCAGTGTGCTTGCGGCATTGGCCTTTTTCGTGACTGTGCTCCGGATACGCCGCTCATTCTGGTGGAATGTCGCATTTGCAGCCGCCGCGCTGAGTCCGCTGTCGTTGGCCCTCTATTACCTTCAGTGGCGGCCAATCGGGATCGCCTATGCGCTCCAGTTGTTCTGCCTTCTTCCGGCCTATATCTGGATCATTGCCGCGCTCGCGATCGCCTCGGCAAGAAAGAACGTCGCCGCTTGGCTGCTACTGGGGCCGGCGGCGCTTCTCTATGGCTACAACACCTACGACGCAGTCGTGCGCATAGCAAAGCAACTTGGATCTTCAATCATGACTGGAGGGCCTGATATCGTTGTCCTCCAGCGTCCTTATCCGCTGCTTTTGAGCAATCTGGTCAATGACATTTTCGTCTTTGCGCTGCTGATCTTTCTCGTACGCCGCTTCTCACTCGCCCGCAGAGAAGAGGAGCGGATGGCCGGCGAATTCGAGGCCGCCAGGAGCGTGCAGTCACTCCTGCTTCCTGCCACGGTGCCCTCCACACCCGGCTTCGCTGTCGAAAACGTCTACCTGCCCGCGCAGGAAGTCGGCGGCGACTTCTTCCAGGTACTTCCTGCAGACAACGGCTCTTTGCTCATTGTCGTTGGCGACGTGAGCGGCAAAGGCCTCAAGGCTGCCATGACCGTAAGCGCCATCATCGGCGCCTTACGAGGATGCACCGTGCGCTCGCCGGCTCAGGTGCTGGCTCATTTGAACGGCGCTTTATGCGGGCACATTACCGGCTTCGCCACATGCTCCGCCGCGCTGCTGGATCCCAACGGCAAACTGACCATCGCCAACGCTGGCCACCTGTCTCCGTATCTGAACGGAGCGGAGCTGGCGGTCCCTCCCGGCCTGCCGCTGGGCATCGTGGAGGAGAACTCCTACTCCGAAATTTCCTGGCAGCTCGACCCAAATGATTCGCTGACATTCGTCTCCGACGGAGTCGTGGAGGCGCGCAACGTCACGGGCGAACTCTACGGCTTCGCTCGCACGTCTTCCATCAGCGCCCAACCGGCGCGGGAGATTGCAGAAACCGCAAGAACATTCGGGCAGGAAGACGACATCACTGTCGTCACGGTCAGGCGAGTTGCAGTGCTCGAGCCCGCCACGGCCTAAAGCTGCGAAGCACCATCAACAACGATTAGCTCGACTCGCCGGTCGGTTCGATTAGCTGCGCTGGCGTGATGCTCTTTTTAGCGCGCCCGCGTTTCGGCAGCACCGGCACAACCCGTTCCACGCCCTCGCGCCCGGGATGCAGCACGCGCGTCTTCATCTCCTTCGCCGCCTCGCGATCCACCGCCGCATTCTCCCGCGGAGACCCCAGCACCTCTCGTGCCGCCGCATTCAGCAGCCGACGCATCGGCCACGCACCATCGGAATTAGGGAAGAGAATCGCCCCAGCCCGCTGCTTCTCCGGCCGGTAGTACCACCGCCGCAGCAGCGCCAGATAGTCGCATCGCTCCTCAATCTCCGGCGCTCCCGCATGGCGCACCCGCTCCTCCAGCCGGTCAATCACCGCCCGCGCCCGCTCCTCCGGACTCAACGCGGCAGCCGACCCACCCGCCTCCTGACTTGCTGACTCGCTGACCTGCTGACCCGCTCCCTGCTCCGGCACCGCCGCAAGCATCAGCGGCTGCGCAAACAGCGAGCTCCCCACTGCCGTCTGCTCCCTCACCGCCCGCACGCCCAGCGTCGAAAGCCTCTCCGGCCCAACAATCCGTCCATCCTCAAACGCAAACACATTCGCCGCCGCTGGCTCCTCGCTTTCCCTCGCTCCTCGCTTCTCTACAGCGCCCTGCACCACCAGCAGCCGCATTCTCATCAGCGGTCCGACAATCTCATCCGCGAGCCCCGTCGCCGCCTTCACCTTCTCCCACTGCTTATGCAGCGCTGCGGCGCCCTCGAAGTCCATCGCCTCGCTCGCCGCCTCACGCTTCTGCGCCAGCTCCGCCAGCATCGACTCCCCATTTGTCTCTAAAAAGCTGCCTACCCTCGCCGCCTCCGCCGCATACTCCTCGCGCGTGCATGCTCCCTTGCATGGCTCCATGCACATTTTCATCTCGCCGTACGCGCATCCTGGATGCTCCGGCGAAACCTCCAGGTCCTCCCAGCATCTCCGCAGCTTGAACAGATCCAGCACCGCCTCGCAGTACCGCTCCGCCGCCGCGCGCGATGGAAACGGCCCATACGCCTCAGCCAGACTCTTTTTATTCAACCTGTTCGTCACATACACGCGCGGGTGCTCATTCGAAGCCGCCATCCGCAGCACAAACGGCGCATGCAATCGCAGCCGCCTCCGCGCCTCCGCCGGTCCAAAGCTCGCGCGCGCCGCACAATAAAGCACCACGCTCGACTCGAACTCCGACCCCGTCCGCGTCCACTCAATCCACCGCACCCGCTCGCGCAGGTTCAGCCGCTTCGACAGCACCGGCCTGCCCGCTTCATCCACCGCATCCGGCGAATCTAGCAGCCGTCGAAGCCTGCGCCTTACATCCGCCGCGCGCGTCAGGTACGGTTGCGCCGCCTCATCATGCCCCCGTAAACAGACCACTCCCGGCGCCGCAGGAATATCCCGCAGAATCTCGCTCGCACGCTCCGGCACAAACTGCACGCGCCGTTCGAACTCAAAGCCCACACTCACTCTCACGGATTCTAGCTGTCCGTCACCCGCACCGGCTCCGCGCTCCGCGGCCGCACCTCCCAGAACGGAGCCACAAACAACCAGCCCAGCCGCAGCCGCACGCGATGCTGATACAGCCACGTCGGAACCAGAATCGCCGCAAGCGTCGGCAGAATCAGCTGCGCATACGGCGTGATCACATGCGCCCACACCATCAACTGCCGCACCAGACCCTGTGCATACTCTCCCGCCATGTAAATCGCAATCGACGCCTCACCCACCCACGCAAACACTCGCGCTGTCTTCGATTGCCCAAAGCTCCGCGCCAGCATCATCAGCATCAGAATCCCGATCGCTCCGCCCAGCAGCACAATATTGCGATACGTCGTCCATCCCTGATACAACGCCGCCAGCAGCGCAGCGAGTAAAACCACCGCGGCTGCCAATCCAACCCAGCGCGGAATCCTCTCCAGCCGTTCGTAGCCGCGTCCCATCCACATGCCGGCCGCGACAAACGGGAAGAAGTGCACCGCGAGATCAAACCAGTTCACGCCCGTCTGCGGCATAAAGTAGTACAGCAGCAGCGCAATCCCAAGAATCACCGCTCCCGGCAGCTTGCGCAGCGCCATCCCGAACACCTGGCACGCAAACAACGTCGGTAGAAACCAGATGCCAATACCCCTCACCAGGCATGGCAGGAAGTACCTCCATTCAATCGGCGCCTGCGCCGTGAAACGGGACAGATGGTTTACAGCCGCCACGCCGATCGCTGACCACAGCACATACGGATAGATCAACGTCCGCACGCGCTCCACCGTGAACCGCCCCGGTCCGCGCTTCTGCACACTCGCAAAAATAAAAATCCCCGAGACGAAGAAGAACGCCGGCATATGGAATGCATAGATCGTGATATCCAGCCGCGTTCCTACGTTCGACGCGCCCCACCATCCGCGATGTGTCATCCCCTGGTTCGTATGCCCCAGCGCAACCAGCGAGATCGCCATCCCGCGCACGGCGTCGATCAGCATCGACCGCGCCGCCGGCTTCCTCTTCTCTACATGAACCTGGTCTGCAGGCGCGACGTCGTCCACCTTCACCGCGTCTGTGTTTTCGCTTGTTTCAATCTTCGGCAAAGCGGCAGATACTCCAACATAGAATCTCTCGAAACTCCATCTACTCGCAACTCGAAACGGAACCGTCCGCTAACTCCATTCCCCCTACGGCTCGCGCGGAGCAGCCTTCATCAACTCCACAAACATCTTGTAAAACCGCGGCCCATCCAGATCCTCGTGCACATGCACCTGCCGCAACTGCCGGTCCTTCGGCCTGTTCGCCTCGGTCCACGTCAACGTGTCGCCATAGTTCGGCCCCCGCGTCAGGTCTACATCCACATACAACACCCGCTCCTTCGTAATGATCTTCGGATCCAGCCACGCCGCCGCCGCCAGCTCATCCCACAGGTAGTGATACTCCGTCGTGTACTTCGCCACATACTGTGCCGCCGGCGTCCGCGCGCCTGCAATCTCCTGCATCATCTCTTTCGAAAACAGCGTCTTCACCGAAATGTCTACCGGCGTCATATCCACGCGCGGCCAATTCGCCCGGAGCACGATATGCGCCGCCTCCGGATCAAACCAGAAATTGAACTCGTGCCTCGGATGCGTCGCAAACTCCGGATCATCCGTCTGCGGCGACAAGCTCCCGCCCATAATCACAATCCCCACGCACAGCTCCGCAAACTGCGGATCGATCGTCAGCGCCGTTGCAATATTCGTCAGCGGCCCCGCCGCATAAATCGTCACCTCATGCGGATGCGCACGCACCTGCCTGATCAAAAAATGCGACGCATCCTCATCCAGCGGCTTCGTCCTCGGCGCACCCTCCTTCAGCGGCGGCACCACAAACGCCGCATGATGATTCGCCCCTGGAGTCCACGCTCCATACCACGGCGAGCTCCCCACCAGCGCCCGCTCCGCCATCGACTCCGCCTCCGTCCTCACCACCGGAAACACCGCACCGGGCACCACCGGCACATCCGTGCGGTGAACGATCTCCAGCATCCGCAGCGTGTGCTGCACCTCCTCATCCCGCCACGCATCACCCGTCACAATCGTGATCCCCAGCACCTTCGCCATCGGCGACTGCAGCAGCACCATCATCGCCATCTGGTCAGACCCACCCGGCCCTGCTCCATCCTGATCGATGATCACCATCCGCGGCCTTTCAGTGCCCGTCTGGCCGGGCATTGCACCTACGCACATCGCCGCCATCGCGGCCGCTGTAAGCATTCTTGTCATGCGATCTCGCCGTCAGTATAGGGCACAAAAAAAATCAGCCGGAGCACATACGTGGTGCATCCCTGGCAGCATGAACCCAGCCGCTATCTGCGGTAAACTTAATAAGTTGCGTTCTTTTCGCGCCCCGGCTCCCGTGAACATCCGGCGCCTGAACCCTTCGCATATCTGAATCTCTTATCTGAGGAAGCCCTCTTGAGTACCGCACCGCAGCCCACCGCATCGCAGCCCATCCGCAACATCGCCATCATCGCCCACGTCGACCACGGCAAGACCACCCTCGTCGACGCCATGCTGCGCCAATCAGGCACCTTCCGCGCCAATGAGGCTGTCGCCGAGCGCGTCATGGACTCCAACGACCTCGAAAAAGAGCGCGGCATCACCATCCTCGCCAAAAACACCGCCATCCACTACAAGAACACCAAGATCAACATCGTCGACACCCCCGGCCACGCCGACTTCGGCGGCGAGGTCGAGCGCGCCCTCAAAATGGTCGATGGCGTCGTCCTCCTCGTCGACGCCTCCGAAGGCCCGCTGCCACAAACCCGCTACGTCCTCTCCAAGGCCCTCGAAGCCAAGCTCACTCCCATCCTCGTCATCAACAAGATCGACCGCCCCGACGCACGCGCCCAGGAGGTCCTCAACGAGGTCTACGACCTCTTCATCGACCTCGACGCCGACGAGTCCATGCTCGAGTTTCCCGTCATCTACACCAACGGCAAAGCCGGCACCGCCACCATGGACCTCGCCAAACCCGGCACCGACCTCCAGCCGCTCTTCGAGCTCATCATCAACACCATCCCCGTCGCCAAGGGCGATCCCGACGGCTCGCTGCAGATCCTCGTCACCAACCTCGACTACTCCGACTACCTCGGTCGCCTCGCCATCGCGCGCGTCTTCAACGGCACGCTCAAGACCGGCCAGGAGGTCGCCGTCTCCAAGCGCGACCTCTCGCTCCAGAACGTCAAGATCACCAAGCTCTTCACCTTCGACGGCCTCAAGCGGGTTGACACCACGGAGACCACGCTCGGCGACATCGTCGCCATCGCCGGCGTCCCCGGTATCACCATCGGCGAGTCCTTCACCAGCATCGAGAACCCCGCCCCGCTTCCGCTCATCACCATTGACGAGCCAACGATCGCCATCCAGTTCTCGGTTAACAACTCGCCCTTCGCCGGCCGCGAAGGCCAGTTCGTAACCTCGCGCAACCTCAAGGAGCGCCTCGAAAAAGAGCTCCTCACCAACGTCTCCATCCGCGTCGAAGACACCGGCTCGACCGAAACCTTCAAAGTCCTCGGCCGCGGCGAGCTCCAGCTCTCCGTGCTCATCGAGATGATGCGCCGCGAAGGCTTCGAGCTCCTGGTCTCGCGTCCCGAGATCGTCACCCGCCGCATCGAAGGCCAGCTCATGGAGCCCAACGAGCTCCTCACCATCGACATCCCCGAAAGCTTCGTCGGCACCGTCATCGAGCGCCTGGGGCCGCGCAAGGGCGAAATGGTCAAGATGTCCAACCACGGCTCCGGCCGCGTGCGCATGGAGTTCAAAATTCCATCGCGCGGCCTGATCGGTCTCCGCTCTGAAATGTTGACCGAAACCCGCGGCACCATCGTCATGAATTCCATCGCTGATGGCTACGTCCCCTACCAGGGCGAGATCCCGCAGCGTCCCACCGGCGCGCTCATCTCCGACCGCCCCGGCACCACCACCACCTACGCGCTTAACGGCCTACAGGACCGCGGCGTCCTCTTCGTACCCGACGGCGTCGAGGTCTACGAAGGCATGGTCATCGGCGAGCACTCCCGCGACAACGACCTCGACGTCAACGCCGTCCGCGAAAAGAAGCTCACCAACATGCGCGCATCGAGCGCCGACGAGGCCCTCCGCCTCGTCCCCTACAAGCAGCTGACCCTCGAGCAATCCATCGAGTTCATCGCCGACGACGAACTCGTAGAAGTCACCCCCAAATCCCTCCGCCTGCGCAAAAAAGTTCTCCAGGCCAACCGCCGCCCCCGCCGCAACCAGCCCGTCGAGTAGAATCGTCGTCGCTTTTCTTCTTGTCATTCCCGAAGGGAATCTGCGTTTCTTCCAAAGCGCCACGAACCCCGGGTGCCCCACCCTCGGCTCCGAAGGAGACAGGATGTGGTATCGCGCGTTAAGACGCGCGAGGAACATCCGCACGCTACCAAATCGTCTTCACCAGCCGATACCGATCCAGGCCGCCCTAGTCGCCAATCACCATCACGAAGTCACGCCGCATCAACCTCCAGCAGCAATCTCCCATCTCAACACCATGCGTTCCTGCCGCACACACCTCACCGCGCTCATCGCGCTGTTCGCTCTTCCCGTCACCACGCACGCCGAGGCCGATCTAACTCCCGGCACCGAAACGATCATCATGGTCCGTCACGCCGAAAAGCCGCCCGAAAAGGCGCGCGGCCAACTCGATTGCCAGGGCCTCAATCGCGCCCTTGCCTTGCCATCCGTCCTCGCACACTACGGCAAGCCGGCAGCGATCTTTGCAGCCAACCCGGCGAAGTCCACCTCCGACGACGCGCAGCCCAGCGTCACACGTCACTCCTACGTTCGCCCGCTCGCCACCATCGAGCCCTACGCCATTGCTCAGGCCATGCCCGTCAATGCCGAGATCGCCGCCACCGACATCAAGGGCCTCCAGAAGGAGCTCACCAGGTCCGAGTTCTCCAACTCCCTCGTCGTCGTCGCCTGGGAGCACATCCAGGCCCGCCGCTTCGCCGAGGAGATGCTGAAGTCCTTCGGTCAAAAAGACATCGTTCCCCGCTGGCTCAACTCCGATTACGAGACCATTTACATCTTCCGCATCACCACCGGCCCGGACAAGAAGCGCACCCTCAACTTCTCCGTCGAGCACGAGGACCTCACCAAAACCCTCTCCGACAAATGCCCGGTGGTCAACGAGCCCAAGCCCAAAGAGACCCCGCCCGCCGTCCTCCCGCCCGGCCAGGCCGCCCCTCCCGCACCGGACCAGCAACCCAAATCCGAACCCTGACTCCCTTCTCCAAGCCGTTCACCAGCGCCTGAGCACTTTTCACCGCACCTGTGTCTGTTTGGACACAAGTCCAAGTCTAAAGTCTCTTCTTTGAAGACTTTGCGCAAAAACGGGGGAGGGGTACCCCGGGGTCCCCAGCAAGCGTTTTGTGCTTGGTTGGGGTGGCTCCGTCAACTCCCCGCCACCGTCATCCCCTCAATCCGAACTGTTGGCACCGCACCTGAGCCGCGAAACTCCAAGTCATTCCCGATCGCGCTCACGTTCCGGAACATCTCCTTCAAATTCCCTGCAATCGTGATCTCGTCCACCGCATGGGTCAGCTCGCCATCCTCAATCCACAGCCCAACCGCGCCCTGCGAGTAATCCCCCGTCACCAGGTTCACCCCGAAGCCCATGGTCCCCAGCACGAACAGGCCCCGCTTCACCTCACCCACGATCTGCTCCGGCGTCAGCTCTCCGGGTTCCAGGAAGTAGTTCCCACCCCCGATCCCCGGCGCCCCCGCCAACCCCCTCGCCGCCTTCCCATTCGATTTCATGTTCAGCTTGCGCGCGGTGTACGTGTTCAGCAGGAGTTCTTTCAGTACGCCACGCTCCACCACCACTGTGCGCCGCGTCGGCAATCCATCGCCATCGAACGGCGACGTCCCGAATCCACCCACCCGCAGTTTTGTGTCGTCCGAAAGCGCGTGATCGAACACCATTGTCCCGTCATCGACGATCGTGATGTTCTCCCCGGCCACCTGCTCGCCTAGCTTCCCGGCAAACATCGACGCGTTGCGATAGATTGCATCTCCATCCGCCGCGTGCAGCAGGTTGGCCATCAGCCCGCGCGAGACCTCCGGAGGAAACACGACCGGAACTTGGCAGGTCGGCACTCTCCGCGCTCCCAGCTTGCGCAGCGCCCGTTGCGCGGCAATCCGCCCAATCTCCTCCGGATCCTCCAGCAGCCGCGGTGTGCGTGCGCTCGAGTACCAGTAGCCCGTCTGCATGCCGCTCGCATCCTGCGCAATGGGTGACGCTGAAAAACCGCAGTAGCTGCGCCGATATTCGCCGGAAAATCCCCGCGAGTTGACCATCACGCGCCGCGACGTACTCAGGTCGAACGACGCGCCGCGGCTGTTCTGGATGCGCGTATCGAAAGCCAGGGCCGCTGCTTCACAGCGGCGCGCCATCGCAATCCGCTGCTCGGGCGCAACGCTGTCTATATCGTCGAAGTACAGCGCCAACGACTCCACGTCCAGCGATCCAAACGCCTCTCGCTCGGGCAGGCCGGCAAAGGGATCGGCGCCGGTGACCTTCGCCAGCTCCACAGCGCCGCTCACCAGCCGCCGGATTCCGTCCTCGGACAGATCGGAGGTCGAGGTGCTCGCCGTCCGCTGCCCACCCTCGGCTTCGAAGAACACGCGCAGCCCCATCGCGCGCGAGCCGGACTCCGTCAGCTCGTCCACCTCGCCCATGCGGACGTGCACGGAGAACTCGTCGCCCTCGAACGCGACTACCTCCGCGTCGGCTGCGCCTGCCTTAAGTACCCGCTCCAAGGTTACTTCTGCGAGCAACTTCAGTTTGCCACCGGACGCATCAGAGTGCCTATGCTGAAGAAAGTGTGCGTCTTCCGTCATTCCCGTCTATTGTCTCAGGAGTCGCAGAGCGCGAGCGAGCGCAGCCTCTGGTGGGAACGCATGTCTCAAAGCTTTGCTCTGGCTTCGGCCGCTTCGCTCTGCATTGCCATTGCAGGCTGTGCAGCGGCCAACAGTTCGCCCAGCGTTCAGGCGCCGTCTTCCACGACCACCAACTCGACACAGTCAAGTTCCCCGCCGGCTGCTCCCACCTACACGGCAGGCCCGAAGTATGCGCAGGTCACCAACTTCGGCGCTTCCATCACCTGCGGTTTCTACGCCACCGCCGACGGCGCAACGGGATACATCTACTCAAACAACGGATACGCTGGCCGATTGGATGCGGCGCTGACGGGTACCAAAGCGCAGAATCTCTGCCGTCCCGGCGATTTGGCGGCAGACACCGTGAAAACCTGGGCGATGCCGAACGCCGCACCCGCACTGGGACAAAAGCAGCTCTATACGATCATGGTCGGCACCAATGACATCACAGCGTGCGGCGCGCAGGTTGGCTGTCTCGCGAACTACATGAATGCGATGACCGCGTTGATCTCGTGGCTCGCGCTTCCGGCAAGCGATAAGGTGCTTGGATCCTCGCTGAATGTCTCGCAGGCATGGACCCCGGACCTCAACGTCGGCGTCGCCACCAGCGCGCCGGGAGCCTCGCTCAGCTTCCCCGTCCAGCAGGCTGTGGACGGCCGTACGCTTTACATCGCCTATCGCGTGTTCGACACAGGAAAGATAAACGGCGGGACGGCGACCGTGCAGGTGGATGGGAACGCTGTGGCGACGCTTTCGACAATCGCGAATGGAGGACGTACCATCGCGACACCGAACGGACTGAGCGATACCATCTGGGCCGTCGGCATCCCGCTCGGCGCAGCGGGCGCGCACACCGTTACCATCACGAACGGATCCAGTGGAGGGTTCTTTTCTTTTCAGTGGGCCGGTGTTTCCAGTGGCCAGTACGCTTCCACGGACGGCGCGCCTCGCGTAATGGTTGCGTTGTTGCCGCAGTCCACGAATCAGTCTTTCAATGAGACAGAAGTTACGCACAACAACGCGCTCAATCAGCTTGCTTCAGCGTTAGCGGCGGATGGAATGTGGGTAACAGCTGTGCACTGTGAGTCGGTTCTCAACCTCTCGACAGACTTCGTCGACACTGTGCATCCGAACGACGCAGGTCACGCCAAGCTGGCGACTGCATTCGAGAGCGCGCTGTAGGAAACTAGCTCCTCGTTCCGCCCACCGTCATGCGATCCAGCTTGACTGTAGGCATGCCCACACCAACCGGAACACTCTGCCCGTTCTTGCCGCAGGTGCCAATCCCTTCATCGAGAGCAAGATCGTTGCCGACCATCGAGACATATTTCAGCGACTCAGGCCCATTGCCGATCAGCGTCGCGCCTTTCACCGGCGCAGTGACCTTGCCGTCTTCGACCAGATAGGCCTCGCTCGCTGAGAACACGAATTTTCCCGTGGTGATATCCACCTGCCCGCCGCCGAAGTTGACCGCGTACAACCCGCGCTTCACGCTGCGGATGATGTCTGCCGGGTCGTCATCTCCCGCGAGCATGTAGGTGTTCGTCATGCGTGGCATCGGGATGGCCTGGTAGCTCTCGCGGCGTCCGCTGCCTGTATTGGGCATGTTCATCAGCTTCGCGCTCAGCTTGTCGCTGAGATACCCGCGAAGGATCCCGTTCTCGATCAGCACAGTCTCCTGCGTCGGATTGCCCTCGTCATCGACATTCAGCGATCCGCGGCGTCCGGGCATGGTGCCGTTGTCCACGACGGTGACTTTGCTCGACGCAACCTGCTGCCCAATCAGGCCGGCGAACGCACTCGTCTTCTTGCGGTTGAAGTCGGCTTCGAGTCCATGTCCCACGGCCTCATGCAGCAGCACACCAGGCCACCCAGGCCCGAGCACAACTTCCATCTCACCCGCAGGCGCAGCGACTGCGCCGAGTTGCAGCATCGCAGTCCGCGCCGCTTCGCTGGCAAAGTGCTCCGGAGTTTTTGAGCCGGTGAAGAAATCGAGCGTCACACGTCCGCCGCCGCCACTCGAGCCACGCGCGCTCGAGTGTTCGTCCTTGCCGATGACCGAGACATCCATCCGCACCAGCGGACGCGTATCGGAAGCGAATGTTCCATCCGAAGCAGCAACGAGAACGCGCCGCAGAACGTCATTCAACGCGACCTTTACCTGCACGATGCGCGGATCAAATGCGCGCGCTGCGTGGTCTGCGCGTGCAATCAGGTCCAGCTTGGCGCTGATCTCCGCATCGCTCGAACCCGCCACGGGATAGAGCTGTGGCGTGCGGGTCTCCTGAAATCCTGCCACGCGCGTCGTCTGTGGTCCGTTTGCAATCAATGCCGCGGTCCGTGCGGCTTTGAGCACACGTTCAGCGCTGAGGTCGTCCGTGTAGGCGAAGCCTGTGCGCTCGCCGCTGAGCACGCGCACGCCGCAACCGACGCTGACGCCCTGCGCAGCGGTCTTCACGATGCCCTCATCCATCGCGAGCGAGGTTGAGGTCACGGCCTCGAAGTACAGGTCGGCGAAGTCGCCGCCCGCGCTCAGCGCCTCGCCGAGTGCGCGCTCCATCAGGCGCTCTGTCAGGCCCAGTGTTTCCAGGAAGTAGCGTTTGTGATCGTAGGGGTGCGCCAAGGATGTGAGTTCTGCCACGATTCTTTCGATTCTATGCGGAGCCGTGAGGATTCACCGGCCATGCGACGGATCTGCGGAATCAGCGACATCCATGTCGAGAAAAACGCCCGGAGCCCCTGGCGCATAACAATTGCGGTCCTCCGCGTAGGTTGAACCGCAGCTCTGCGTGATCTCCGGCCGCCGCGGTGACTGCGAGTATTGCCACACGGTGAGGTTCAGGTCGGGCGCGGCGCTGAGCGGCTTTGCCTGGAGCGTGCATCCGGGTGACGGCGGGCACTGGTCGAGCGCGTCGAAGATGGCGACGTCATGCAAGCCATCCTTCTTCACGCGCGCGCGGATATCTTCGACCGTGTCGATCCACACGCCGGGCGAGTCCTGCACGCGCTGCCCGCTTGCATAGACGCCGGGCCGGTAGTTCGAGCCCGCAACGGCTTCGGTCCAGGCGAGCAGGTACGCAGCCTGCTCGTCCAGCAGACGGCCGCCCTCCTCCTGGTCGAGAAAGATAATCGTCTGCGCGGGAAAGCCTTCACGCTTCGCCGCGGAGACTGCATTCGCGGCATCGCGCTTGCCCAGCGCCGCTGGTGATGTGCCGCGCTTCTGCGCTGCCAGAATGTCGGCGTCGAGCTTACCGTTTGCCAGCACGAGAAATCCCCATCCCTGCGAGCGCAACAGCGCGCGCTTACCGACCCAGGTGTTCATGTCTTCGCCGGGAGGATTGGTGAGCCAGTAACCGGTGAAGCTGAAGGTCTTCTGCATCGAGAACATAGCGTCGTCACCCGGATAGTCGTTGCGGTCGAAGCCGAGGAACGGGCCGCTGCGCCGCTGTGCGGGATTGTTTGTGCGGCTCCCGGCGGTTGACGACTGGCGTGCGGCGACCGGCTGAGTGTTTTCAGCGTTCGCCGGCGCATTCGAGTGCGCGCGCGAACACCCGCATAGCATCGCTGCACTTACAGCCAGAAATCCAAACCGGACCTTCGACATCGTCCCCGCTCCTTCCCGCTTCCGTGTCATTCCCAGACGGCTCACACCATTTACGATACAGGTCTAACACCTGGAGGCAGAGCCTATGCCGGACACCAATGAAGTGTCGCAGACGAATGATGCGCGTTATCCCACCGGGCGGTTCGCGCCTCCTGAGACGATTACTGCCGAGGACCGGCGCTACGCAATTTTGACGATCGCCGAGACGCCGGAACAACTGCGCGAGGCCGTGCGTTCGCTGAGCGAACACCAGCTCGACACGCCCTATCGCGCGGGCGGATGGACGGTGCGGCAGGTGGTGCATCACCTGGCCGATTCACATATGGCGTCCCTGCATCGCCTCTGCCGCGCGCTGACCGAAGAGCAACCGACCGTGCAGGGATATCACGAGGCGGCGTTCGCCGAACTGCCCGACCACAAAATGCCGATCGAGTGGTCACTGAATATTCTGGAAGGCGTGCACGCGCGCTGGGTGACGCTGTTGAATTCGATGGACGAGGCGCAGTGGAAGCGGACATGGAACCACAGCGAGCGCGGCCTGCAGCGTCTGGATGTGGTGACGCTGCTGTATGCGTGGCACTGCCGGCACCACGTCGCACATATTACGCATCTGCGCGCACAACAAGGGTGGTAGAGCGTCGAGCCTGATGCGGTGATACGCTCTCACGCATGCCGTCACAACGGGCCCCTGTCGAAGACGCCGCACCGCAAACTGCCGAACAGATTGCCGCCGCGATCGCTGAGTTCCTCGGGGAACACAGCGAAGCTGCCGTGCTTGAGGACGGCAAGATGCTGTTCGACCTGCGCACCGCGAAGTACGCGCTTTCAACAGAGCATGGCCGCTGTTCGCTGCACCTTTGGAGCGACGAGCGCAACATTGTGCGCAGCATAATCGCTGCGGCTCCGCGCGCGAACGGGCTGCGGCTTTCGACGAAGCGGCTGGGGCACACGCAGGCCAAGTCGCTGGAGCTGGTGAACACCCGCGAGCGCCGCACGCCAACCACGCGCGACGCTGCACGCAGGCGCTATCAGCGGCTGCTGGAGCGAGCGCTCGCGCGCAACTTTCCGGAGTGGGGTATCGAAGGCTTCCGCACGGCGATGGACCTCGAACGCAGTTTCGGTCCGGCGTACGCGCGCGGCATGCTGGTGCGCGGATCGCAGGCGTGGGCGGTGATTGGCGTCGGCGAGCACGAGAGCACAGCGATCGTCGACGGCATCCTGACGCTCGGCATTCTCTGGCTGCACCACTGTCGCGAGCAGGGCGCGGGGCGAAGAATTTATCAGGGACTGAAGGTCGTGATGCCGCGCGGCATGGCTGCGCTGACACTCTCGCGGATGGCGTGGCTGAACGCCGACGCAGCGCAATGGGAGTTGTACGAGCTGGATGCGGCAAGCGAAGAGCTCCAGCAGCGCGACCTCGCAGACACGGGCAATCTGCGCACGCGGCTTGTGCATCATCCCGACGAGAGCGCAGCAGCCGAACGCTTCGCAAAGGCCATCGAAGAGGTGCTGGAGCTTGTGCCACCGCATGATCACGCGCGCGTCGAGCAGCGGCTGCGCAGCACGTCGGAGCTCGCGTTTCTGCTGCATGGGCTGGAGTTTGCACGCGCGCGCATCAGCCTCGCGCCCGGCAGCTTCGCGCATACGCTCGAGATCACGTTTGGCAGCGGTGAAGCCGAGCTGCCGCTGACATCTGCGACCCGCGACGAGATTCAGCAGCGCGTGACGGAGCTGTTCGCGCGCCGCCGCGCTGTGGGGCGTGTCCAGCGTCATATCGCCGTCCCACCGCACCGCAGAATCGGCGGTCCTGAGCTCGCGGCGGCACATTCGCGTCTGCCGATGCGTGGTGTGCGAGCGAGAACATCGCCCTTGAATCCTGCGCAGGACGCGCTCTACCGTGCCGCGCCGGAGCGCTGGCTGGAGTCGGTGCTGCGGCATGATCTTGCCCCGCTCACACGGAATCTCGCGCCGCAGCCGCACGGAGCGCATCGTACGCTCGGACACTTTGCGAACGATCCGGACCCCGACACGCGCGGCAATCGCCTCGATCCTGAATCCGCCGGTAGCCATAACGAATTCGCGAACGGAAGCGGCTCGCGTGTGTTGCCCCATCTGGATCCGAAGCACGTCTACACGCAGGTGCCGGCCATTGCCGGCGCGAGCGATCGCGGCATGCTCGATCTGCTTGGAGTCACTGCAGACGGCCGGCTCGCTGTGCTGGAGCTGAAGGCGCAGGACGATCTGCACTTCGCGCTGCAGGGGCTCGATTACTGGATTCGCGTGCGGCACCATCATCGCGAGACAGCCGATCCGAACACTGGCCTCGGCGAGTTTCAGCGCCACGGCTACTTTCGCGGTGTAGAGCTCTCGCCGTTGCCGCCGCGGCTCTATCTTGTGGCACCGGCGCTGCACATCCATCCCGCAACCGAGACCGTGCTCCGATATCTCTCGCCGGCCGTGGAGTGGAATCTGCTTGCGCTCGACGAACGCTGGCGCCAGCAGATTCGCGTCGTGTGGCGCAAGAGCGGCGGCAAAGCTTCATCCAGAAATCATTTGCGCAGAATTTGAATTTGCGCCAATGAAATTCCTCTGCGTCCTCCACAGCCGGTCGCGCATCGAACCGGAGGACAGAGGAGACTGCCATGCCAACAGCGACCCAGACTGCCACCACCTTCCGCCTCGGCGGCGACATGGAGATTCATCGGCTCGGATTCGGCGCGATGCGCATCACCGGAAAAGGTATCTGGGGAGAGCCGAAGGACCGCGAAGAAGCCAAACGTGTTCTGCGGCGGGCAGTGGAGCTCGGCGTGGATTTCATCGACACCGCGGATTCGTACGGTCCGGATGTGAGCGAGATTCTTATCGGCGAGACGCTTGCTCCGTACAAGAACGGCCTCGTGATTGCAACGAAGGCCGGACTCACCCGCATCGGCCCGGACAGATGGATTCCGCTCGGCCGCGCGGAGTACATCACGCAGCAGGTGGAGATGAGTTTGCGTCATCTGAAAACTGAGCGGCTGGATCTCTGGCAGCTTCACCGCATCGATCCGAAGACGCCAGTCGAGGAGTCGCTCGGTGCAGCGAAGAAGCTGCAGGAGCAAGGAAAGATCCGCCACATCGGACTGAGTGAAGTGTCCGTTGCCGAGATTGAGCATGCGCGCAGGATCGTTGACATCGTCAGCGTGCAGAACGAATACAACCTGACGACGCGCAAGAGCGAAGACATTGTGAACTACTGCGAAAAGCACAATCTCGGCTACATTCCATGGTTTCCTGTGGCTGCGGGCAAGCTGGCAGCGCCGGGTGGCAAGCTCGATCAGATTGCGAAGAAGCACAATGCCACGGTTGCGCAGTTGTCGATTGCGTGGCTGCTGCATCGCTCGCCTGTGATGTTGCCGATTCCAGGAACAAGCTCGGTGGCGCATCTGGAAGAGAACATGAAATCCGCCAACCTCCAACTCTCGCCCGACGAGTGGAGCGAGGTGGAATCCGCCGTAAAGGCATAAGTTCAAAGACTGACGCAGCAGGATAATGAGTCGAATAGCAGACCAGCAGCTGACGCTTGATCCGAAGAAGACCGCACTCGTTCTTATCGATCTGCAGCGCGCAATCGTCGCTCGCGACACCGCGCCGTACAAGCCTTTCGACGTGATTACTCGCGCGGCGAAGCTCGCCGAAGCAGTGCGTGCGGCCGGCGGCACTGTTGTGTATGTGCACGTGCTCATCGGCGAGTTCGCGAATCGCATCACTGACGAGCAGCGTCCTCCAATGCCCGCGCAGTTGCCGCCCGGCGCGACTGAGATCGTTCCCGAAGCCGGCGTGCAGCCGGGAGACATCATCATCGCGAAGCGCCAATGGGGCGCATTTGAAGGAACCAGCCTCGATCAGCAGCTTCGCCGCAAGGGCATCGACACCATCATCCTGGGCGGCATTGCGACCAACATGGGCGTGGAATCCACCGCGCGCGCCGCGCAGGATATCGGCTATAACCTCGTCTTCGCCGAAGATGCAATGAGCAGTATGATCGCGGAGTGGCACCAGTTCGCGGTGAAGAACATCTTCCCTCGCATGGGACGCGTGCGCTCCACCGAGCAGATCATCGCAGCGTTGAAGTAGAAATAATCAGTGGGGCTGCGTATTCACGTAGAAGTGAATTCGCAACTCGAGCGGTCGCGATTCCATGCCTGCTGGTAATGGAGGGAACTGACCGGTCGAAGTAATTGCCCCCCAGCACGAACGATTCACCGCATCATTATGTGTCGAGTCATCGAGATGCATGACGCCGATTCTGCCGTCCGGAAGGATCGTAAAACGGATCGAGCTTTCGGCCTGCTTTGATTGCGGCGGCTTCGCCTCCGGCGGAATCAAAGGCATCCAGCTCTTATAGATCGTTTTCAAAATCTGCTTCACATAAGGCCCAACATTCACTCCGCCGGTGTCCGAGAGAACTTCGACGCCTCCAGGGACCGCTGTGTCTTCACTCGCATTCGCGGTTGCGTCTGGAGAATTGCGGCGATGAAGCACCTGCTGCCCGTGTGCAACCGGGCACACGACCGCAAGCAATAGGGCGCAACTGTAAAGCGATATTCGAGACATGTCGAAAATTCTAGCCCGCAACGGCGGCGATGACTATCCCATCCACGCTGGCGCGGCGTTCAACTCATCATCAGGTTCAAGTGGCGGCTGCTCTGCCGGTTCATCCATGCGCGCGGTGAAGAAACGTTCGACACGCTCCATCACCTCAGCGCCGCGTTTGGCTTCGAAGATCTCGCGGCGCAGCGTGGCTCCGCCGGGAACGCCGTGCGTGAACCAGCTCGCGAACTGCTTCATCTTGCCGATCGCGTCACGCTGTGCACTCTCGTGATCGCGCTTCTGCCGCTTCGCTTCGTCGCTGATTGCGGGAGCGATGACTTCAGGATGTTCTGTGATCTCGTGCAGCAGGCGCTCAAAGTAGTCGCGGATCATGCGGTAGCGATCCATCTCGGTCGGCTTCTCGTAGGCCCCCGTTCCCGTGGCGCGCTTGGTCGCCGTGTACTGCGCGATCTGGCGAAAGATCCACGGATTCGCAGGCGCAGCGCGGCCGATCATCACGGCGTCGCAGCGCGTGGCCTCGATCATCGCGGCAGCATCTTCGGGCGTGCGGATGTCACCGTTGCCGATGACTGGAACCTTCACGGCATCTTTAATCGCCGCGATCCATTCCCAGCGCGCCTCACCGGAGTAGCCCTGCTCGCGTGTGCGTGCGTGCAGCGCCACCGCGTTGAGGCCGCAGTCTTCAGCCATCTTCGCAAGATCGACGCAGACGATGTTGGAGTCGTTCCATCCCAGGCGGAACTTCACGGTGAAGGGAATCGTCACCGCAGCGCGAACGCGCTCGAAGATCTTTTGGATTGCGGGTAGGTCGCGCAGCAACCCGCTGCCGCCGTTGCAGTTGACGACGCGCTTTGCAGGGCAGCCAAGGTTGAGATCGACGATGTCGAATCCGGCGTCCTGGCAGATAAGCGCGCTCTCGGCGAGTGTCTCGGGGTTGGAGCCAAAGATCTGCGCCGAGATGGGATGCTCGTCGTCGTAGTAGGTCAGGTAGCGCTTGCGCTTGGTCTCGCGCATGCGGCTCAGGCCGTCGGCAGAGGTGAACTCCGTCATGATGAGACCGCAGCCGGAGACCTCGTTGGAGGTCTCGACATCAACATCGCCGGCCGCATCGTTTTGTGTTGCACTCGATGGCGTCGCGGCGGAGTATAAGGATGCATTCTTGATGAAGCGGCGGAAGACCGTGTCGGTCACGCCGGCCATGGGTGCGAGCACGGTTGCCGGCGCAATGCGCACGTTGCCGATATACAGCTCCGCCGGCACGCTGGCCTCGGCCGGCATCTCGCGCTCCATCGTTGATGTCCACTTCTTATCCACAGCAACTTTTTCCGCAGCGAGGATATTGCCCGGCCGGTTTCGCCGTGCTATCAGAGCCGCCGGCTTGTTCTGATGCGCAATAAATTCAATCCAGCGAAGCACTTGAATTCGCTTGAGGATAGCTGCAGCTCCCAATCCAGCATAGCCTCCCGAAACGGGACTACCGGGCCGCTGAGTTCAAGTTTAACCGTTGACCGTGCAATACCACGAGAGCATTATTGTGGAACTCTTTGTATCGGCTTCCACCGGAAGTTCGATGGGGGCCAGCGCACTCGCAAGGTGAGCGTCGCATGTTGCCAACGCAACTGCAGCCGGGCTCCTCGGATGAGCCCGCGAGTTCCTCGGGGTTGTCATGAAGAGCAAGCTCATACTCACTCTCCTCCTCTCTGCTCCGCTTTCTGCCGTTTCTCTTTCCTCACCCGCGACCGCTTCAGCCGAGCAGCTTGTGCCCGCCGGCTCCATCCTCAAGTGCACGGTCTCGGACAGAATTTCATCGAAGACAGAAGCCATCGGTGATCCGGTCATGTGCACGCTCGGTCACACTGAGGCGTACAGCCGGGTGGTGTTCCCGTATGGGAGCTACCTGATCGGTCACTTCGAGGAATACAAAGATCCTGGACATTTCGTTGGGAAGGGCTGGATGGAGTTGCGATTCGATCGCCTGATGATCCAGCCGGACACGAACGTGCCGATCAACGCCCGCGTGGTTGCCGCGCCCAAGTATCCGGTGGATGCGCAGGGACGGATTCACGGCACAGGACATCCTACGCGCGACACCATTGAATGGCTGATTCCGGTGCTGTGGCCGATTGACCTGATCAATCTGCCGCGCCGCGGACCGCGGCCGACACTCAAACCGGAGACGCAACTGACACTGAAGGTGCTGGATGATTTCGGCATCCCGTCACAGGCGGAGCAGGACTATCAACAGCCCGCGCTTATTGAGCGGCGCGCTGCTGCGATCGAGCGGCACAGGGAAAACATGATCGACCAGGGATACATGACTGCGGATCAGGCGTTCGGATCGCAGTATGCGGCGCCTCAGCAGCAGCAGCCTGCGCCAGTGCAGCAGAGCTACGCACCGCCGCCGCAGCAGTATGCACCGCAGTACCAGCAGCCGGTGTACCAGGCAGCCGCTGCGCCTCCGCAGGTGATCATTGTGCAATCTGCTCCGCAGCAGGTGTATGTGCCGCAACCGCAGCCGGTGTATGTGCCGCAGCCGGTGTATTATCCGGCGGCGCCGATGTTCTACTACCATCCGCGCTACTGGCCATACTGAAGCGCATCACAGGGGGAAGAAGGAAGGCCTCCCGCTCGGGAGGCCTTTCTTCTTTACTGATTGTTTGTGTGATTGAGTGCTTACTTCTTCTCGGCGGCCGCGTACTTCCGGCGGAAACGCTCGACGCGCCCGGCGGTGTCGACCAGCTTCTGCTTGCCGGTGAAGAAGGGGTGGCAGGCCGAGCAGATTTCGAGGACGATGTCACCCTTGTGGGTGGAGCGGGTCTCGAAGTGATTGCCGCAGGCGCAGCGGACGTTGGCTTTCTCGTACTTGGGGTGGATGCCTTCCTTGGGCATGGTGAATCCTTTCGCTAGCTAACCCGCCGCAGAACGGTTCGCTTGCCGGGGCGAGAAGTTCAACTCCCGACATCGAGGTTCCTGTCGCGCTGCGAGCTTGGGGTCCGACTCCCGGACCTTCAGGCGCTTTGTCTATTTTAGCATTGGTGGAGGGTACCCCCTCCCCCCGCCTGTTTTTGCGCAAAATCTTCAGAACATTGGACTTAGGCTTGGACCTCAAGGGAACACGGATTGGTAAATTATCTGTTTTCAATCACTTGGGAGATAGAGTGGCTGCAAAATCTTCAAAACAAAGGAGTTATTCTTGACAGGGGGCTGCACTCTTAAATGGTGCTGGGGTGATCTGGCGGGCGGGTTTCCTCTTTGCTGACGGGATTCGCACAGGAACGCGCGGTGCGTGGAGGCTGCGATACTGAGGGGACCGATGGCAGACATTTGTCCGATTTGTGAGGGTTCGGGGCTGCGCGTTGTGGAGCGCGAGGGAGGGCTGCGGGTGGCACAGCCGTGTGAGTGCCGGGCAGCGCGGCGGGCGGTGCGGATCATCGAGCAGGCCAGGATTCCGAAGCGGTATGCGCACTGCACGCTGGAGGATTATGTGCCGAACTATGGCGGGAATAATCCATCGCTGTCGAATGCGCTGGTGCAGGCGCGGAATTTCGTTCGGGAGTATCTGCCGGGGACGGATGTGCCGGGGCTGCTGCTGACCGGATCGATTGGCGTGGGCAAGACGCACCTTGCAGTGGGGATTCTGCAGGCGCTGCTTGCGGAGCGGGGAGCGAAGGGGTTGTTCTTTGATTATCGCGATCTGCTGAAGCAGGTGCAGAACAGCTATAACCGCAGCGTGGAGGCGACGGAGCTGGAGATTCTGCAGCCGGTGTTCGAGGCCGAGGTGCTGGTGCTGGATGAGCTGGGCGCGTCGAAGCCGACCGACTGGGTGTGGGATACGGTCGCGCATATTTTGAACACCCGGTATAACGACCGGCGGACGACGATCATCACGACGAACTATTCGAACCTGCCGCCGGGCGGAGGCGAGTTGAGTGGGCCGCGGGCTGCGGTGCGTGAGGAGACGCTCGGCGATCGGATCGGGGAGCGCATGCGATCAAGGCTGCAGGAGATGTGCGTTGTGGTGGAGATGAAGGGTGAGGATTTCCGGCAGACGGTGCGGCGGGCGAGCTTTGGGTAGGTAGGACCCAAGGCTAACGATCTATGAACCAAGCGGCTTCGTCATCTAGCTGCGTCCTTAATTGAATCTCTTCTTTGGAGGTCTACCGCGGCGCACGAGGATTCCGTCGGGAACGGGGATTCTTCTGGGGCGGAGAGTACCGATGAGGTTCTGATCCTCCATGACCCACCCGAAAACTCGTGCAAGCCACTGGCGTTTCTCGGCACTGTCCTTGAGGCCGGCGTCCCGCAGGTGCCCGAGGACATCCCTGGTCGCCTTCCTCGCGGCCTGATTCTTGTCCTGTTTGCCCTTGGCTCTGCGGTCCTTTCTCTCTTTGAGTAGCTCGGTGTCGAGTTCTTTGAGGTACTTCTCCGCGGCCTCGTCTGTATTGACGGGAAGCAGGGGCATCTTGTGTAGGGCGTTGCGAATGTCGCCAAGAGCCGCTTGAGAGATCCGTTCGAACTTCGAGAGGACGTCATGTCCCAACCCCGTGATGCGTTTGAGGACGGAGTTGGGAATGCTAGTGGAGAGATCCTGGAAGGCTTGCAGCTTGCGATAGATGGTGCGCGGATGGCGGGCCGGATAGACGAACCGCAGATAGTCGGTCATCTTCATCTCTTCGTATTCAAGGAGTTGATGGACCTGTGTAAGTTCGAGGAGGCACCCAAACTCGCCAAGGCGTTGCATCTGGAGGTATTGCTGTATGTGAGAGGTGTGCTCAAAGAGTTTGCCCTGCTTCTCGCGGTCGAGCTTCAACCAACCCGGTATGTTCGACAACTCCTGAAGGAAGTTTTGAATAACTTCTCCTTCTTTGGCATTTTGCTCTTTCAGGTACCACCTCCGAGGCGAATTGTGAGGCGTACCTAAATTGCATCAATTCGGATTGCAGCGCAAGCTTAGAACTGGCGGTGAGGACTTCCGGCAGAAGGTGAAGCGGCGAGCTTTGCATGAGCGAGCTGAAAGTTAGCCAGTCAGCGAATCAGGATTAGCCCACTCATCGCTGCGCGATGAATGGGGCACCCGGCAAAAAGCGGGTTCCTCGGCTACGCCTCGGAATGGCAGAAAGAAAAGCAAAGGCAAGGGCACTCGCGCGTTTTAACGCGCGATGCCCACCTTAGCGCGCGAAAAGCCGCCCGCGAAGATGGGGCACCCACATCGTCGGTACCGAGAAATGACTGGGTGTTAGACGTCGACGGGTTGAAGTGTGCCGGTGGCCTCGGGTTTGGGGTCGTTCCAGCCGCCGGGCGGGAGGATGGATTGATCGCTGGGGCCCCAGGTGTGCGGCTCGTAGCGAGTGATGGGGCCGGGGTCGTTGAGGATGGGGTCGACAATACGCCAGGCTTCTTCGACGTAGTCCTGGCGAGCGAAGAGCGTGGTGTCGCCAGCCATGGCGTCGGTGAGGACACGCTCGTAGGCTTCCATGTCCCGTGGTTCCGGGTGACGGGAGGCGACCATCTCGACGGCGCGGCGGCGGCCGTGGCCTTCGGGGTTGGTTGCGCTGACCCCCATCGCGATGGTCATCTCCGGACTGATGCGCATGCGCATGTAGTTCTGCGGACCGGTTTCCGTGTTGAAGCTGGTGGCGGGCGGGCAGCGGAGGCGCGCCATGACCTCGGTGCAGGTGATGGGAAGGTTCTTGCCGGCGCGAATGTAGAACGGGACGCCGCTCCAGCGCCAGGAGTTTACGGAGAGCTTGACGGCGGCGAAGGTCTCGACCTGTGAGTCTGGGGCGACACCTTTCTCATTGAGGTAGCCGATGAATTGGCCGCGCACGACGTCTTCCGGGTTGATGGCGGGGATGGACTTGAGAACCTTCACCTTCTCGTTGCGGATGGATTCACTGTCGTGGTTTGCGGGGGCTTCCATGGCGAGATTGCACATCACCTGAAAGAGGTGGTTCTGGATGACATCGCGGATGGCGCCGGTCTGGTCGTAGAAGGCGCCGCGGCCTTCGATACCGAAGTTTTCGGCCATGGTGATCTGGACACTCTCGATGAAGGTGCGGTTCCAGAGCGGTTCGAGAAAGCTGTTGGCGAACCGGAAGGACACCATGTTGTGCACGGGGCCCTTGGCGAGGTAGTGGTCGATGCGAAAGATGCAGGATTCGGGAAATTCGTTCAGCAGGATGCGGTTGAGTTCCTGCGCGGAGGCGAGGTCGTGGCCGAAGGGCTTTTCGACGATGACGCGGCAGACGCCGGAGCAGCCGACGCGGGGGATCTGCTGCACGACGGTTTCGAACATGGATGGCGGGATGGCGAGGTAGTAGGCGGGCATCGTCGCGTCGCCGAGTTGTTTGTGGACTTCGGTGAAGGTGTTGGGGTCGGCGTAGTCGCCGTCGACGTAGCGAAGCAGGCTGCTGAGTTTTGCCCAGGCGTTGGGGTCGAGGCCGCCGTGTTTTTCGAGGCTGTCCTGCGCGCGTTGTTTCAGCTGATCGAGCGTCCAGCCGGACTTGGCGACGCCGATCACGGGGACGTTGAGCGTGCCGCGCTTCACCATCGCCTGCAGGGCGGGGAAGATTTTTTTGTAAGCAAGATCGCCAGTCGCGCCAAAAAACACGAGTGCGTCAGAATGCTGCATGGGGTCCATCCTCCGGGCGAATGCCTCTACGTATGATTACGCGGCGCAGGTTTGCGCCGCGGCGGAGCCGAACGATGTTCGGCCGGAGTGCGCAGGTTGAACGGGCGAGTCCCGCCCCGACGAGCAAGCTCGCCGGGGACCCCGCTCAAGGGCGGGGATGGCGGCGTTCGACGTAGACGTGGCGGCGGCCGAGGAGGACGTCGACGGCCTGGCAGATGCGATTGAACAGGTTGTCGGGTGCGGGATCGATGGGGCGGATGCGGCTGAGTTCGGAGCGGATGAGGAAAGGACCTTCGCGGTGGAGGGTCTCGGCGTAGTCACGCTGGCGCTCCTCCTGCGTGCCGGGGATGGGCGCGCGGGTTTCGCAGAGGCGGAGGGTCGCGGAGGTAGCGTGCTTGGACATCAAAAGGACCTCGTGTCCCAAAGTACTCCAGAGGTACGGCAGATGCTCTGCCCAAAATCAAGCCGAACCCGAAAAGCTCTTGAAGGATTTGGTGCAGTATAGAATCGCTCGTGATGCCTGAGCCTACAAATATTTCTCCGGACCCGAAGGACTCCCGCGAATCGCAGACCGATCCTTTGTTCAGGGAGCCGGTGCGGGAGAAGAGCTTCCCGACCGCAGCGGTTTCGATTGCGGCGGTGGTAGTGGTCATCATCGTGGTGGCGTGGCTTGCCGTGGGACGGCATAGATCTGGGGCGACGGGCGGAGCGGCGTATGCGGCGAACCTGGAGCTGACGAGCCTGCAGCCCAGCCAGTCGGAGAGTTTGTCGGGAGGGCGGTCGACGTATGTGGATGGGCACATCGTGAACCATGGGAACCAGACGGTGACCGGGGTGACGGTGGAGGCGTCGTTTGCGGCGGATGGCGGGCAGGCGCAGGTGCTGAGCGCGCCGGTGTCGATCATCCGCACGCGGCAGCCGTATGTGGATACCGAGCCGCTGAGTTCGGCCCCGCTGGCGCCGGGGGCTGGAGCGGATTTTCGCTTGATTTTTGAGGGAGTTAGCGACAGCTGGAATCAGCAGACGCCGACCCTAAAGGTTGTCCAGGTCTCGACCCGATAAACAGGGAGGACGCAGAGGATTTCCACAGGAAATCCATACCCTGAGCGGTGGTTTGAGACGTTCAACCTATAGTGCCAATGGTTGGCCGGGGACGACGGAGATGGTGTTCCTGGCCGTGCAGGCCGCTCCCCAGAGCGTTCCCTCGCACCCGCCTCCAGCGACCACGGCAGATTGGGCCCCCGAAGCATGGACGACCTCCGGTTCGGGGGCCTTTTTTTGTTTAAGGGATGGCGGCGATAGCAGAGACCGGGATTATTCGGACGGTGCGACGGCGGTGTGGAGGGCGAGGAGGGTTTCCAGCAGCGGGCGGAGGCGGTTGAGGTGGAGGGCGTTGGCGCCGTCGGATTTGGCTTCGCGCGGGTTGTCGTGGACCTCGAGGAAGATGCCGTCGATGCCGGCGGCGACGGCGGCACGGGCGAGGACGGGGATGAATTCGGGTTGGCCGCCGGAGACGCCATTAGCGGCGGAGGGGGTCTGGACGGAGTGGGTGGCGTCGAAGACGACGGGAGCCAGGGCGCGCAGGGTGGGGAGCGAGCGCATGTCGACGACGAGGTTGTTGTAGCCGAAGGAGGTGCCGCGCTCGGTGAGGGTAACGCGGGAGCAGCCGGATTCGCGGACCTTTTCGACGGCGTGGCGCATGTCCCAGGGAGCGACGAACTGGCCCTTTTTGACGTTGACGGCGCGGTTGGGTGCGGCGCAGGCGCGGGCGGCGGCGATGAGGAGGTCGGTCTGACGGCAGAGGAAGGCGGGGATCTGGAGCATGGCGTCGACGGGACCGAGGCGGTCGGAGAGCTCGGTGGCCTGATCGGCGGTGTGGATGTCGGTGAGGACAGGGAGGCGGTTCTGCTCGGCGATGAGGCGGAGGATGCGAGCGCCTTCTTCGAGGCCGGGGCCACGGAAGCTGTGGATGGAGGTGCGGTTGGCCTTGTCGTAGCTGGCTTTGAAGATGTAGGGGATATGGAGGTCGGCGGCGATGCGCTGGATGGCGTCGGCCATGCGGCGGGCGTGCGGTTCGGACTCGATGACGCAGGGCCCGGCGATGAGGAAGAGCGGGCCGGCGCCGAGGGGGATGCCGGCGAGCGAGAACTGTGAGGCGTGAGGCATGGAACTATTATCAGCGAGTCAGCGAGTCAGCGAGGCGAGGGAAGGGGTAAGGGGTAAGGGAAAAGCAAAGCGCTCCGGCGGACCGGAGCGCTTTTTGTTGGGGCTGACTTGCTGAGTTCGGGCTGAAGCCCGAACCTACCGGCTGCTTTATGGGTTGGCGAGCTGGAAGGAGTGTGGGCCGTTGGGAACGGAGGCGATGCAGGCAGGCAGGGCGGAGACGGTGAACGGCGAGTCCTGTACGCCGGTGATGCCGCCAGTGTTGGGGCTGAGCTGGCCGGCGGAGACGGTGCCGTCGAGGTAGTTGGAGGTGTAGAGGTAGATGCCGAGCGCCGGCTCGATGGTGACGCAGGTGGGACGCGTGCCGGTGGAGAAGCCTCCGGCGCCGGCGATGCTCGAGAGCGAGCCGCTGGCCTGGTCGATGGCGTAGGAGCTGACTGAGCCGCTGTTGAAGTTGGTCGTGTAGACGTACTTGCCGCGCGGGTCGACGATGATGGAGACGGGGAAGAGGCCGGTGCCGTAGGGGCTGGAGGTCAGCGCGGTGAGGTTGCCGGTGGGACCGATGGCGTAGCCGTAGATCTGGTTCGCGTTCTGGTCGGTGACGTAAACCCAGCTGCCGGTGGGATCCGCAGCGATAGCGCTGGGTGCCACGCCGGCGTGGTAGCCCTGCCAGGTCTTGAGGCTCGAGCTGAAGGCTGTGCCGGAGAGCGGGGTGAGCGCGCCGGTGGAGGTGTTCTGGGCGTAACCGAGGACGGTGGCGTTGGGCGCGGCTTCCTGGTCGACGATATAGACGAAGACGTTCTGGTGACCGGCGCCATTGCTTCCCGTGCAGGCTGCGTTGGAAGCGATGACGGGTGAGCTCGAGCAGATGGGCGGGGTCACCGTAAGGGCGACCGGGTTATTGCCGACGCCGAGGAAGGGCTGGCCGTTGAAGCTGACGTTAGTGCCGAGGCTGCCGTCGGCATTGATGGGGAAGACGGAGACGCCGCCGGGGCCGGGCGAGGCGGGTGTGAAGCCGGGCTGGTAGGTGAAGGTGACGTAGAGGAACTTGCCCGCGCTATCGACGGCGATGGCCGTGGGGTAGGTGGCGCCGGCGCTGCCTGCAAGCGAGTAGGTGTGTGCGCCATAGAGCTTGCCGTCGGTGCCGACAGAGAACTGCTCCACCTTGGAGTCCTCGAAGCCGGACAGAACGTAGAGGTTCTTGCCGTCGGGCGAGGGAACGAGCGTGGTCTCGCGGGTGAAGCCGGTCTGGAAGGGCGAGCCGGTGATCTGGCTCAGGATGCCGGTCTGGTAGTCGACGGCAAAGCCGTTGATGTTTCCGCTGGAGGCCGAGACGGTGTAGACGTAATCCGATACGTAGTCTCGGCTGCAGGCCGTTGCGCCGAGCCCAATGGCAATTGAAATACCTGCGGCCATCGCAGCCTGGAGCGCTCTTTTGTACGTCATTTGTACCTTTTTCAACTTCATGGGCTTTGCTTGCGCGTTATCCATCATTTGCTTCGCTGGCGCGGGCGCCGTGCGAGTTTCGGCCGGGACCGAGGGATTCGAAGGTTGATGAGTGAGAGACACGGCGGCTCCTTGGCTCCTTAGTCGACGGCACCGCTGATCGCCTCGCATGTGGCCAGACCGGTGGCGGGGAAGGTGGAGCCGCGGGAGAGCTGCCCGAGAGTGCCGCGCGTGGAGTCGAAGAGCTTTCCGGTCACCTGACCCGGGTCATGATCGGAGATGTAGAGGTACTTGTTGGTGGGGTCTTCCACCATGCAGACCGGGTCGGAATCGGTGGGGAAAGGCGCGCCCGGAATTACCGACAGCGGGTTGTTGCCGCTCTGGATGACGAAGGCGGAGATGGAGCTGTTGGGCTGGTTCTGGGTGGTGTTGGTCGTCGACTGGTTCAGGACGTACAGGTAGGTATTGCTGCCGCCTGTGGCAATGAAGGAGTAGACGGGGTTCGAGGTGCCGGTGAGATTAGGAGTCGTGCCGCCGTTGGTGGGAGCAAGATTGCAGCTCGCGCTGGAGAGGGGAACGATGGTGTTGTTGCCGGCGTCGGTGAGGACGATGGTGTTGCCGTTGCCGTTGATCGAGGTGATGCGGTTGGTCTGAGGGAAGAACTTGCCCGTGGTGGAGTTGACGAGCTGGCCGCCGGCGCCCTGGCTGTAGGGCGTGATGGACTGGTCCGCGGAGTTGACGGTGAACAGGCAGCTCCCCAGGGACTTCATCATGAGCGGGTTCTGCCCGACCTCCCAGAAGGTGGGCGCGGGGGCACCGGGCGGGACCGATTGGGTGTTGAGCACGAGAGTGAGGCGGCCGGTGGTCGGGTCGACGGAGAAGACCGTGATGGAGCCGTTGATGTCGTAGCCGGCCTTCGTCGGATCGGACTGATAGTTGTGGCTGTACTTGTCGAGCACGTAGAGATAAGAGTTGGTACTGTCGAACTGCATCCAGACGGGCTCGAAGCCCTGGCTGGTGAAGGTCTGCTGATAGGTGAGCGTGCCGTCGCCGCCGACGGAGAACTCGACGATGCCGCTGCCTGTCCAGTTCAGGTGGCAGTCTGCCGCATCGGTCTTGCAGGTTGGGGGCAGCGTGGGTGTCGTGCCCTGGTTCAGGACATAGACGAAACGGCCGCCCGCCTTGACGACGATGCTGACGGGATTTGTGCCCTGAACGGAGAAGGGTTCATGGGGGGTCTGGGTGAGGTTGCCGGTGTAGTCGTCAACCTTGAAGGCGGCGATCTGGTTGTACTGCTGACCGATAACCCAAAGGTAGGCGACGGTTCCACCGCCACATGCCGACATGCCAAGTCCCAGGGCCAATGACGCAAACAGGGCCAGAGCCAGCCGGCCGAACCAACTCAACTTCATGTGCTTCCTTCATCTCCGTCGTGCTCGGCGAGAAAAAACCGGGTTGCGGAGAAATCGATCTTGGAGAGAGTACAAACCTTCGTCTGATTGTAGTGGCGAAGGTCTATTTCTGCCAATTTACGTAGACGGGGATTGGGCTGGGAGTGGGTGACGGCGGCGGGACGCGTGCACGAAAGACAAATACCGAGGTCCTTCGCCTTCGGCTCAGGATGACGGCGCTTAATTACAAAGCCCCGGAACAGATCCGGGGCCTTGGTCGGAGTGAGTTGAGAGTGAGTTGAGGCTTACCAGGTGCGGCAGCCGCCGTTGGCAGGCATTTCGGGGTCGCCTTTTTTGCAGCCGAAGGCCTTGCCGAATTCGTCGAAGTTCTCGACGGTGCCGCGGACGCGCCACTCGCCGGTGGAGTGCGGATTGGTCTTGGCCTGGGTGATCGCGGCCTGCGGGGTCTGATTGCCGCACCATACCTGAGCGAAGGAGATGAAGAAGCGCTGGTCCGGCGTGTAGCCGTCGCGCTTGCCGTCGACGTAGCCAGGTTCGGCCTTGGCACCCTCTTCTTCGAGAGTGTGCTGCAGGGCCTGGAAGGCGATGCGGATACCGGCGTTGTCAGCTGAGTTTTCGCCGAGGGTCAGATGGCCGTTGAGGTTTTGGCCGGGAGCGACCTCAAAGGCGTCGTACTCCTTGGCATAGCAGGCGCTGCGTTCTTTGAATTTGGCGAGGTCTTCGGGTGTGAACCACATGCGGACGTTGCCCTTGGGGTCGTACTGCGCGCCCTGGTCGTCGAAGCCGTGGGTCATCTCGTGGCCGATGACGACGCCGATGCCGCCGAAGTTTACGGCCGCGTCCTTATTGACGTCGTAGAAGGGCGGTTGCAGGATTCCGGCGGGGAAGTTGATGTTGTTCTGGGGCGGATTGTAGTAGGCGTTGACGGTGGGCGGCGTCATGCTCCACTCGGTGGGATCAACGGGCTTGCCGAACTTGGCGAGGTTGCGGTGACGCTCGAAGGCGGCGGCGCGCTGCACGTTGCCGAAGTAGTCGTCGCGCTTGACCTCGAGGGTGGAGTAGTCGCGCCAGTGCGACGGGTAGCCGATCTTGTCGGCAATGGCGTGAAGCTTGGCTTCGGCCTGCACGCGGGTCTCGGGGCTCATCCAGGGAAGCGTCTGGATGTCGGTGGCCATGGCTGCCTCGAGCTCGTGCACGAGCTTTTCAGTGGCTTCCTTGGATGCAGGCGGGAAGTTCTGCTTGACCCACTCCTGCCCGACGGCCTCGCCGAGCGCGCGGTCGGTGGCTGAGGTGCAGCGCTGCCAGCGAGGGAGCTCTTCCTTCTGGCCGATGAGAGTGCGGTTGAAGAAGTCGAAGTTCAGGTCCTCGAAGTTTTTGCTGAGGGTTGGAGCGGCGGCGTGGACGGCGTGCCAGCGCAGGTAGCTTTTGATGGCGGGCAGGTTTTCGTCGGTGATCTCGGCGTTTGCCGTGTCGAGGAAGGGAAGGCTGGTGACGATGATGGTCTTTGCGTTCGGCAGGCCGACGCCGTCGAGGTAGGTCTGCCAATCGAAGTTCGGCGTCTTGGCCTGGAGGTCGGCGACGGACATGGGGTGGTAGCGCGTGGCGGGGTCGCGAAGGGCGACGCGATCGAGGGAACCCTTGGCCAGTGCGGTCTCGATGGTCATCACGTCGTCGGCTTCCTGCTTCGCCTTGTCAGGTGAGTCGCCGAGGAGCTGGAACGTTTTGACCATGTTGTCGACGTAGCCTTGGCGGAGCTTCTGGAAACGCTCGGAGGGGTTCACGTAGTAGTCGCGGTCGGGGAGGGTCAATCCACCTTGACCTGTAGCTGCGACCTGCTGGGTGGAGTCCTTCTGGTCCTGCGTGACGGCGACGGCGAAGAAGGCGCCACCGCCGCGGCGGTCCTGTTTGGCGTTGAAGGCGGCGAGCTGCTTGACGCTGGTGAGCTCATCGATGGCGTGGAGGTCGGGGAGCAGCGGCTTGTCGCCGAGCTTATCGAGCAGGTCGGTGTTCATGCAGGCGGCGAAGTAGTCGCCATACTTTTTCTGGAGCGGGGACCTGGGGGCCTGGGCGGCGGCGACGAGGTCCTTATAGAGGAGATAGTTGTTGTACTCGGCCAGCTCGGCGAAGCGGCCCCACGAGGCGCGGTCCGAGGGGATGGGGTTGTTCTTGTTCCAGTTGCCGCAGGCGTATTGGAAGAAGTTGTCGCAGGGATTCGCGGACTTGTCGATGGCGTTGACGTCGAAGGCGACGGGCTTGACGGGGATCTTGGTTGGAGCGGAGCCGAGGTCAACAGGACCGGAGGCGGTGAGATGGATGGGGGCCAGGGAGATGTCTGATCCCGCGTTCTGGGCACAACAAAGCGGAGCCGCGAGGCCGATGATGGATGCAAGTACGAGCGTGCGCATAGGTCTCCTGAAAGTGGGTACGTGTTGCGGGGTCGCCGGGCGATGCCGGACGGCTCCTTGGTTGACAGCAAGGGAGCGGTGCTGCTGGGACGACACAGGATATCTGGAAGTTTCGCAGGGGACAACGAAAAAGGCGTGGCGATGCGGTTCAGCGGGCATTCTTCAACCAGGCGTCAGAGGAGGCGCCGGCTTAGAAAATCTTCATGTGGATGGTGAGGTATTTCTTGGGGTCGGTGCGGAGCATGTTCATGAAGGTGTCGCTGTCGGCGAGCAGCTTATTGAGGTTCTTGTAGGCCTCGTCGTCGGTGGCCAGCTTGCCGATGGTGCCTTTGCCGCTGTCGACGTTGGTGAGGAGCAGATCGAGCTTGGTGACCGTGTCGTTGAGGCGGTCGGCGAAGGCCTGATCTTTGATCAGCAGGCCGACGCCGCCCTTGCCGGAGTTGATCTGGGCGAGCATGGCGTTGGTCTGGTTCAGGGTGGTGTTCAGGTTGTTGTAGAGCGTGTCGTCGGTGAGGAACTTGCCGGCGGAACCTTTGCCGTTGCTGAGGCCGGTGACGAGGGCGTCGAGCTTGGCGGTGGCGTCTTTCAGGTTGTTGTAGGCAGTGTCGTCGGTGAGGAGCTTGCCGGCAGTGCCGCGGCCGTTGTTGAGGTTGGTCGCGAGCGTCTGGAGCTGGCCGATCGTGCCGACGGCGCGGTTGTAGAGCGCGGGATCGTTGATGAGTTTGCCGGCCGAGCCCTTATCGCTGTCGAGCGAGGTGGCGATGTCATTCAGCTTCGGCATGATGGAGTTGAGGTTTTGAATGGTTGCCTGGCTGGAGGCGACGACGTCCTGGATGGTGGGGACGTCTTTGGTGCGGAGCTCGTCGCCGTTTTCAATCTCGGGGCCGTTGGCGAGCTGGCTGTTGATGTCGACCACGGTGTCGCCCAGCACGCCGGTGGTCTGGAAGCTGACGACGGAGTCTTTGCGGATGCTCGGGCGGAAGCGAGGCGAGATCTTCATCACGACTTCGACCGGTGTGAGCTTGCGTGCGGGGTCGGTGGTGATCTCGACGCGGGTGACCTCGCCGATGGTGACGCCTTCGAGCGAAACAGGCGCGCCGACCTTGGCGCCCGCGGCGTTGTCAAAGAAGGAATGAAGGATGATGCGCTTCTGGAAGAGACCGATGCCGGCATTGCTGGTCATGAGAAAGAGCAGCGTGGTGAGAAGCGCCAGCGAGGCCAGAACAATGCTGCCGACCTTGAGCTGCGACCACCGGACCTCAGCCTGACTGGGCATGGGAGATATCGTAACAGCGGGAAGGCAGGGAACAGGGATCAGGGAACAGGATGGGGAATCGGCATAAGCGGTATCCCGAGTGATTCCGGCATTGGTGATACACAGGTGCAACAATTCGAGTTCGGCACGCGGGCGAGATCCGTTGTTATTGGTGCTGATCCCTGTTCCCTGATTCCTGTTCCCTGATTCCTCAGTCTTCCGCGATGACGACGGCGAGGGCGAGCTCCCGGGTGTGGGAGAGGGAGACGGCGAGGTGCCGGACGCCGAGGCGGGCGGCGATGGCGGCGGCGCGGCCGGAGAGGTGCAGCGTGGGACGCTGGCCGGGCAGGCGGAGGACCTCAAGCTCGCACCAGGTGACGCCACGGCTGATGCCGGTGCCGAGGGCCTTGGCGGCGGCCTCTTTGGCGGCGAAGCGGGCGGCGAAGCTTTCGGCGGCGGTCTTCTTTTTGTGCTGGCAGTAGGCGATTTCGGCGGGGGTGTAGATGCGGCGGAGGAACGCGTCGCCGAAGCGGACGATCGAGTGCTCGATGCGGGCGATCTCGATCATGTCGGTGCCGAGGCCGAGGACCATGTGTGCGAGTGTACGTGGCTGAGTCTGGTTGTGGGACAGAGTGATGGGCGCCGGCGGCGCTGCCGATAGGGGCAGTCATGAGGACATCGGCCCTGGATTCCGAATTTGGAAGCGCGATTGAGGTGCACAGCTTTTCGGTTGAGGATCGCAAGCTGCTGCTGCCGCGGCTGTGGAAGATGTTCGCGGCGACCGGGTGCTCCGCGGCCGTCTGCAGACGATGCGGGCGCAGAACGGTGGAGTATCGCTTCGACGTGGAGCTGGGGGCTGTGCTGGAACTGTACTGTGGTCTGGCGCAGACGGGGCTGGAGATGACGGAGGTGAGCCATCGTGCGCTGACGGAGCTGTGCATGCTGCGGACGCATGAGCGGGCTCTGCGCGCCGGCGTGCGGGTGGTGAGCGTGCGGCTGAGGATAAGTTTTCTGCAGATGCCGGAGAGCCCGGAGATTGTGCTGATGCAGGCGGCCTCGGCGTGAGGGAGTGCTAGTATCCGATGCGATGAGTGCAGAGGAGAACTTCGCAGAGCGGTACAGGGTGATGTCCGAGACGGAGTTGATGGGCCTCGCCCGGAAATATGACGACCTGACGGAAGCAGCGCAGTGGGCGTTGCGGGCGGAGTTTGCGCGGCGCGGATTGGAGCCGCCGCTGATTGAGGAAGAAGAGGATCCGATCGGCGAGGACGACGAGCCGGGCCTGGTGACGGTTGGGCGATATCGCGACATGGCCGAGGCGTTTGTCGCGCGGGCGGTGCTGGAGCAGGCGGGAATCGAGTGTTTTCTGCGTGACGAGAACACGGTGCGGATGGATTGGACGCTGTCCAACGCCATTGGCGGCATGCGGCTGCAGGTTGCGACGAAGGACGAGGCGGCAGCAGACGAGGTGCTTTCGCAGCCGATGCCGGCGCAGTTTGAAATCGACTCGGGCGAGGAATTTGTGCAGCCGGTTTGTCCGACGTGCGGTTCAACCGACGTGATCGCGAATGACCCGGACCGCAAGCTGATGGCGGCGTCCATGCTGATCAGGTTGCCGATTCCTCACTGGAGACCCAGCAAGGAAGAGTGGCGCTGCATGAGCTGCGGCTGTGTGTGGGCAGACGACGAGGAGCTGGAGGAGCCGAACGGCGCGCTGCGATAGACTGAGGGCTACGAACGACAGGGTAATTGCTGTTGCATTATGCCGCCGATTATTGAAGCCAGTCATCTAGGGAAGACGTACCGTTCAGGCAAGCTGGAGGTTCCGGCGCTGCGCGACGTTTCGTTCAACGTGGAACCGGGCGAATTTGTGTCGATTGTGGGGCCGTCAGGGTCGGGGAAGTCGACGCTGTTTTATGTGCTGGGCGGGCTGACGTCGCCGACGGCGGGGACGCTGAAGATTCGCGGACAGGACTTCTCGCGGCTGAGCGATGCGCAGCGGACGAAGCTGCGGCGCGCGCACATTGGATTTGTGTTTCAGCGATTCAACCTGCTGCCGACGATCTCGGCGGAGGACAACATTCAGCTGGCCCATGACATTGCCGATACCGGCAGGCCGTTCGATCGTGCGCTGCTGGATCACCTGGCGGACTTGCTGCGGATCAAAGGACGGCTGGACCATCGGCCCAATGAGCTCTCGGGCGGCGAGCAGCAGAGGGTGGCGATTGCGCGGGCGCTGATTACCAAGCCGGCGATTGTGCTGGCAGACGAGCCGACGGGGAACCTGGACACACAGAACTCGGATGCGGTGCTGGAGATGCTGCGGGTGTCGAGCCGCGAGCTGGGCCAGACGGTGCTGATGATTACGCACAATCCTGAGGCGGCAATGATCGCGGATCGCATTCTGCATATGCGGGATGGGCAGATTGTAAAGACGGAGATGGGGCGCGGCGTTCCGGTGCCGGTGTGAGGGCAGAGATTAGAGATCAGCGTTTGAAGCTCACGGTGACTGTGGTGTCGACGCTGACGGGATCTCCGTTGAGCAGGTAGGGCCTGTAGGTCCACTGGCGGACCGCGTCGACGGCGGCCTTGACGAGCGGCGGTGGTCCTGAGATGACAGAGAGCTGCTGCACGGTTCCGTCCGGTCCGATGATGGCATGCAGGACCACGGTTCCCTGAGCATCGGTGTCCGGGTAGACCGGATCGACGCGGCTGATAAGCTGTCCGGCCATGACGCCGCCGGAGATGCGGACCGCGCCGCTGGGAGTGCTGGTTCCGGAGGCGTTGGGCGGGGGCGCTTGCATCTGTGCGCGAGTGGGCGGCGGAGGCGCGGGCTCCGACCTGATGAAATCCGGCAGCGATTGTTGTGCGGCCAAGTGTTGTGCGCCCAGGCTGGAAGCGAGAGCCAAAGCGCAAACGAGACACGCGGTGCGGAGAGTTTGCATCGAACCTCCCTGAAGCTGCGGGCACAGTGTATGCTGACGGGCGCATCAAAGATTAAGAAACTTCAGGAGGGTGTATGTCACGTTGGAATCGCCTGCTTTCTTATGCTTGTCTCGGGCTCCTGATTAGTCTTCCCGGTGTGCTGTCGGCGGGGACGCCGGCCGCGAGCCCAAACGCACCGCATGTGATGGCTCCGGCGCCGGCGCCGGACCTGATCGACATCAACACGGCGACGGCAGACCAGTTGAAGACGCTGCCGGGGATCGGCGATGCGTATGCCAAGCGGATCATCGACGGGCGGCCGTATACATCGAAGAACCAGCTGGTGACCAAGGGCATCATTCCGAAGGCGACCTACGACAAGATCGCGGACAAGATTGTCGCCCACAAGGGGAAGTAGCAGTTGACGGTGTGTCAGCCAACGTTTTCAGGGGCATACGCGGAGTGCGGAAAGCGGCAAAGATACGGGTTCCGAGGCCGATTCTCCGCGTGTGCGTAACGGCGCTGCAAGTGGGTAAAATGAGCGGGTGACCTCAGCAGCCTTTCCAACCCCAGCAGGGACCGGCGTGTGCGCCGCGCGGGCCAGCCGCTCGCGCGCACGGCGGCTGTGTGTGGGTGCGCTGGGCGTGGCGGCGATGCTGATGCTCGGATGCCAGGGCATTGACATGAGCCCGGAGAACGCTGCGCAGGTGCGGGTGATTGCGGCATCGCCGGATGCGGGGAGCATGGATTTTTATGCCGGCGGTACGGCGCTGGCGTACAGCGTTGATTTCGGCAGCGCGAGCACGTACGTGCCGCTGCCGGCGGGCAATGTGCGGCTGAGTGCGAATACCGCGAATACGACGCAGATGCTGGTGGCGTCTAATGCGGGGCTCACGGCAGGGCGGCAGTACACGGCGGTGGTGACGAATGTCGCGGCGAGCCTGCAGGAGAACATCTATGCCGACCAGACGACGCCTGCGCCGTCGGGCGAGGTTGCGGTGCGGGTGATCGACGCGGCGACGCGCGCGGGGAATGTCGATCTGTACATGGTGCCTGCGGGTGAAAAGCTGAAGGCGACGGCGGCGATGCGCGCGGGCGTGGCGTTCGGCGGCGCGACCGGATACATGCTGCTGCCGACGGGCACGTACTCGCTGGTGGTGCTGCCCGGTGGGACCGCGCCGACGAACCAGGCGCTGCCACTGATGACCGCGCCGCAGACGACGTATGCGGCGGGCGCGGTGCGCACGGTGGTGCTGGTAGATCATCCGGGTGCGTCGACGCAGGGCGTGGATCAGATTGTGGCGAGCGACTACGACCCGGAAAACAGATAGTAAGAGTAAGGGTAGAGAGCGCGCTTACACGCTGCGTGGTGGGAAGTTGCGGTTACGAATGGAAATATAGTTTTTGAGTTTGTCGCAACTGCGTGAGATGACGTGTGTCCACTCATCCGTATCACAGCGGCAAGATGTAAACGCCGCGGTGACTTACGGGGGAAGACAGTCATGAAAGCTATCCATGTTGTTCTCGCTACTGTTCTCGTTGCACTTCCTGCGGTTGGATCAGCGCAGGCCAATAACTATGAGCGCCACCACATCAATGCACGGAAAGAGAATCAGCAGGACCGCATTGGGCAGGGCGTGAAGAGCGGACAACTCACCGCGGGTGAGACGGCGCGGCTGGAGCACCAGGAGGCGGGCATCAATCGCGAAGAGCGCGGCATGCGTGCCGAGGACAATGGACACCTGAGCGCGCAGGATCGTCGCACACTGGCGAAGCAGCAGAACCAGGAGTCGCGCAGAATTTATCGCGACAAGCACAATGGAGCGAGACAGTAAGGCGTAAGGGTAAGGAGTAATGGGTAAAGAAGAAGGCCGCCGAATCCGGCGGCCTTCTTCTACTGTCTTGTTCGCTACTGTCTACTATCTCGCTTCTAGTAGCGGTAGTGCTCGGCTTTGTAGGGGCCTTCGACGGCGACGCCGAGGTAGTCGGCCTGCTTTTTCGAGAGTGTCGTGAGCTTTACGCCGATCTTCTCGAGGTGAAGGCGCGCAACCTCTTCGTCCAGCTTCTTGGGCAGGATGTAGACACCGGGCTTGTAGGTGTCCTTGTTGGCCCAGAGGTCGAGCTGCGCGAGCGTCTGGTTGGAGAAGCTGTTGGACATCACGAAGCTCGGATGACCGGTGGCGCAGCCGAGGTTGACGAGACGGCCTTCAGCGAGGATGAAGATGGCGTTGCCGTTGGGGAACGTGTACTGGTCCACCTGGGGCTTGATGTTGAGGCGCTTGGCGTCGGAGGCTTCGAGCTCGGCCATCTGGATCTCGTTATCGAAGTGACCGATGTTGCAGACGATGGCCTGGTCCTTCATCTGGCGCATGTGCTCAAGCGTGATGACGTCGACGTTGCCGGTAGTGGTGACGTAGATGTCGCCCCGCCCGAGGGTCTCCTCAATCGTGGTGACCTCGTAGCCTTCCATGGCGGCCTGGAGAGCGTTGATGGGATCGATCTCGGTGACGATCACGCGCGCGCCCATGCCGCGGAGGGATTTCGCGGAGCCTTTGCCGACGTCGCCATAGCCGCAGACGACGGCGACCTTGCCGGCGACCATGACGTCGGTGGCGCGCTTGATGCCGTCGACCAACGACTCGCGGCAGCCGTAGAGGTTGTCGAACTTGGATTTGGTGACCGAGTCGTTGACGTTGATGGCGGGCACGAGGAGCTTGCCCTGCTCGAGCATCTTGTAGAGGCGGTGCACGCCGGTGGTGGTCTCTTCCGAAACGCCGCGCCAGTCGCGTGCGACCTTGTGCCAGCGCTGCGCGTCTTCGCTCTTGATGCGCTTGAGGAGAGCCTTGATGACCTCTTCCTCATGCGAGCCCTTGGGGCCCTCGATCCAGGAGGTGTCGCCGTCCTCGTATTCGAAGCCTTTGTGGATGAGGAGGGTGACATCGCCACCGTCGTCGACGACGAGCTGCGGACCGGTGCCGTTCTCGTGGCGGAGGGCCTGATCGGTGCACCACCAGTACTCTTCGAGGGTCTCGCCCTTCCAGGCGAAGACGGGGACGCCGGCGGCAGCGATGGCGGCGGCGGCGTGGTCCTGCGTGGAGAAGATGTTGCAGGAGGCCCAGCGGACTGTCGCACCCAGCGCGGTAAGTGTCTCGATGAGGACGGCCGTCTGGATGGTCATGTGCAGCGAGCCGGTGACGCGGACGCCCTTGAGGGGCTTCGCGGGCGCGTACTTGGCGCGGATGGACATCAGGCCGGGCATCTCCTGCTCGGCGATGGTAATTTCCTTGCGGCCCCAGTCGGCGAGCGAGATGTCTGCGACTTTATAGGGCAGGGTCTGTTCCAGAACGGCTGTCGAAGCCATGAATGTCTCCTTTGATGTGCAGCTTCAAGGGTATCAAAACAGCCGTGCTTCAGTGGCTATTTTCGAGCGATAAGAGCAGGCTCCAGAGGCTGTCGACATTTTGTTGAAGATCGGCCATCGAGCGGTCGTTCTCGATCGTGTAGGTGGGGATCTCCGGCGGAATTGTTGTGCGCTGAGCTTCGAGGCGACGGCGCGCGTCGTCGCGAAGCGCCGATTCGTTCGCGACAGCGGCGCTGCGCTGGATGAAGCGATCGATCTTTATGTCGTCGGGCGCGGTGACGAGAATGATGCAGTCGAAGCGGTCGTGCCATCCACGACCGGGTGCGTGCCTGGTCGAAAAGATGAGTGCGGATTCGATGACGACGATAGCGTGCGGTTGAGTGCGCGCGAGCTCGGCAATCTTCTCGGCCTGAGCAGCGATCACGGCGGGATGGATGATCGCGTTGAGCTCTTCGATGCGCGGAGCGTGAGGGTCGAAGGCGAGATGCGCGAGCGCGTGACGGTTGAGCGTGCCGTCGGCGTTAAGGATGCTGGCGCCGAAGTGCTCGACGATCTGGTCGAATGCTGCGTGGCCGGGCTGCATCATCGCGCGCCCCATCTCGTCGGAAGAGAGAATGACAGCGCCGCGCTCTGCGAGCATGCGCGCGACAGTTGACTTTCCGCTGCCGAGTTCTCCAGTGAGACCGACGCGCAACATGAGCTAGTGACGAGCCGCGGGAAGATTGCGCCGCAGCCGCGCGGCTTTCACGGTGTTGGACATCAGCATCGCGATGGTGAGCGCGCCGACGCCGCCGGGCACAGGCGTGTAGGCGCCGGAGACGGTGAAGGCTGCGGGATCGACGTCGCCGATGACCGTGGAGCCGCGTTTGTCGAATCCTTGGCGACGCGAGAGGTGATCGGGATGGTCGGGCGGGAAGAAGCGCGAGAACTCGGCCTCGCCGGTGAGGCGGTTGATGCCGACGTCGACGATCGTTGCGCCGGGGCGCACCATGTCGCGATGCACGAAGCCCGCGCGTCCGATGGCGGCGACGAGGATGTCGGCTTCGCGTGTGAGCTTCGCCAGGTCACGGGTGCGCGAGTGGCAGACCGTTACGGTTGCGGAGGCGTTGATGAGCATCGCAGCGATGGGCTTGCCGACGATGTTCGAGCGGCCGACGACCACGGCGTTCGCGCCGGCGATCGGGATGTTGCTGCGCTTGAGAATCTCCATGATGCCCGCGGGAGTGCAGGGGGCCAGCACGGTTTCCATCGGCGCGCCGCTGAGCAGGCGGCCGGCGTTGATGGGGTGGAAGCCGTCGACATCCTTGCGCGGATCGACGGCCTCAAGTAGGCGGCTCGTGTCGACGTGCTCGGGAAGTGGGAGCTGGATGAGGATGCCGTCGACATCGTCGCGCGAGTTCAGCGAGTGAACGATTGCGAGCAATTCTTCTGTGGTGATGCTGGCCGGAGGCGTATGCATCTCGGAGCGGATACCGAGCTCGCCGGAGGTCTTGATTTTGCTGCGGACGTAGATCTGCGAAGCGGGATTTTCGCCGACGAGGACAACGGCGAGCCCGGGAGTGTAGCCGGAGCGGCGTGCGAGTTCGACATCGCGCGCGACCTCGGATTTGATCTCGGCGGCGATGGCAACACCATCCAGAACACGAGCGGCAGAGAGAGCAGACGGCATACAAGAAGGATACGCGAGCAAGTTTGATGCCACTCACAGAATGCTTCGAAGCCGCTGTAAACGCGGTGTTTTCGCGGATTCCTCTACAACTCGGGCGGGCAATTTTCGCTCTAAACCTTAATAGTTGTCGGGCCGCTATACCCCGAGGGAAAGCAGATAGCTCGAAGGGAGAGGCGCTGTGAGTGATTTCGACCGTTGCGACGATCGTTTGATTGCGGAGAAGTTTACGCCATCGGATTTGATGGGACTCCGCAGTGAGCTTTTGCAGTGCGGCCTGGACTCGTTTCAGGCAGCAGAGATTGTGACCAGCTTTCTGAGCGGGCGCGGCTATGGCATCTCCTCGCAGGAGGCGCGTCATGTCGCCTCAACGATTGAGGGCATGGGATGCAAGCCGGAGCACATTCAGCAGGAGCTGGAGCGCGTAGCGCGGGTCATGTAGCCGCGCCCGCCATGGAGCCACGCACGATCGCGTGCGTGGCCGCTTCACGCTACTGCGTGAGCTGACCTTCCGGATCGTCGGTGGGCGATTCGATCTCAGCCTCGAATCCTTCCAGCATGCGCTTGAAAAATGCTTCCTGATCGAGGTCTTTGCGCGCGAGTGACTCGGCATGAACGATGTGCCGCGCGAGATCGGCCAGCACAATTCCCCACGCAAACGGGTCTTCCCAGACGCCGGAGCGCAGGCTGACGTGCTGTCCCTGCTCGGCAATCCAGACGCGCAGAAGCTCGAAGGAAGCCGCGTCGCGCTTTGCAACCGGAGGGGGCTCAAGATTCTTAGTTGGCGTCATGGGTGAGAGTCCTCGCTCCATGATAGTCGCGAAATCCGAGCCAGGCTGACAGAGAAAAAGGAGGCCCAGGAGTTGTTGTTCCTGGGCCTTTGGTAGCAGCAGCGTCTTGCGGGGGACTACGCTGCAATGGCGTCGCCGATCTGATCCCGCCAGGGATCGATGACGATCTTTGTAACTTGATCTTTCTTGTCGCGCCAGATCTTGTACATGTCTGGGACTTCTTCGATGCCGACGCGATGAGAAATCAGAAAGCTTGGGTCAATCTTGCCGTCCTCGATGGACTGGAGAAGCGGCTTCAGATACTTGTGCATGTGGGTCTGGCCCATGGCCATGTGCACGGCTTTGCCGAAGGCCGCGCCGAAGTCTTACTTCGCGCATTCTCGCTTCATGCATGTCCTGAGCGAGTGGCGAAAAGATCGTTCCACGGCCGGCGGCTGCGGGAAATTCAGGCAGAGTCGAATCGAGACGGCTGATGTGTTCCGGCATGAAGTGACCCCCCCACGTGGTCGCGCCGAACTTACACGCGTTCATGTCTACGACGGCAGGCCGCATGGGGGCGATGCCTCTCCATTACAGACTCGTAGGAGATGCTGGAACTCCGTTGCATGGGATGAAACGAGAAGTGCTCGAAATCAGCGAGGAGCGAGGGCCGTTTCGATGGCGTGATTGACGTCGGCGTGGGCGAACTCGGCCGCCACACGGATGCCATTCATGATCGCTCGCTCGTTGGAACTGCCGTGGCCGACGATGCAGACGCCGCGCACGCCCAGCAGCGGAGCCCCGCCGTACTCGGAGTAGTCAATGCGCTTCTTGAAGTTGTGAAAGGCCTTGCGGCTGAGCAGCGCCCCCATCTGCGCGGTGACCGTGGCCTTCAGGCTCTCGCGCAGAGAGGTCGTAACTAACTTGGCAACGCCCTCGCTGGTCTTGAGCGCGACATTGCCGACAAAGCCATCGCAGACGACGACGTCAGCGCGGCCGTTGTAGAGATCGCGGCCTTCGACGTTGCCGATAAAGTTAAGGCCGAGGTCGCGCAGCAGCGGCAGGGTATCGCGGGTGAGAGTGTTGCCCTTGCTCTCTTCCTCGCCAATGGACAGCAGGCCGAGGCGCGGGTTCGGGACGTGCAGGACGTCCTTGGCGTACATGTGGCCCATGACGGCGAACTGCAGCAGATTGTTCGCATCGCAGTCGACATTTGCGCCGACGTCGAGCAGCACGCAGGGTTGGCCTGCGGTGGTGGGGAGGACCGTAGCCAGCGCCGGGCGATCGACGCCCTTGAGCGAGCCGAGCACCATCTTGGCCGTTGCCATGGCGGCGCCGGTGTTGCCGGCGGTGACGAATCCGCCGGCGCGGCGTTCGCGGACCATCTTCAGACCGACACGCATCGAGCTGTCGCGCTTGGAGCGGACCGCGAGCGCGGCCTTGTCCTCCATGCTGATCCACTCGCTGGCCTGAACCAGGAAGACTGCCGGCCGGCGCTTGCGCTTGCGGCCGTTCTGGTTAACCAACGCTTCGAGAGCTTCCAGCGGATTGGGAAGCGGGCCACCGTTCTGGTCACCGTCTTCTTTGAGGGCAGCGCGCAGTTTTGGGCGTAGGACCTCCTCCGGGCCCACCAGGTGGACGCGGACGTCCAGATGGCGAGCAGCCAGGATCGCCCCGCGGATCTCAGGGTCGGGGGCCTTGTCGGACCCCATGGCATCGAGAACGATGTCGATCGGCATGCGCTCTGAGCTTCTGATGTGAGCCTAAATGCGGAGTGTAAAGGAGATGTGAGCCCTGTGCCGTTACCCGCGAAGGTACTACTCGGCGTTCTTGCCCGCTACAACAGCCCGGCCCTTGTACTCGCCGCACTTGGCGCACACGGTGTGAGGCCGCTTGGGCTCGCCGCAGTTGGGGCAGGTGGAGACGCCGGTCGGGGTCAGGAAGTCGTGGCTGCGGCGCTTGGCGGTGCGCTGCTTGCTGTGGCGCCGTTTCGGATTAGGCATGGAAAACCTCTCAAACTTGAACAGCCGCAGCAGTTTAGCTCTGCAGGCCGGAAACTTGGTCTTGCAAAATGCTTCAAAACTCAGCGCTCAGGCCTTGTTGCTGAGGCTCAGCCCGGCCAGCGCATTCCAGCGCGGGTCCGTGGCAGCTTCCCCACAGCCGCAGTCGGCCAGGTTGCGATTGGCGCCGCACTTCGGGCAAAGGCCCTTGCACTCCTGCTGGCAGAGCGCGCGGCCGGGAAGGTTCAGAAGCACCTGCTCGCGCACGGCGTCCTCCAGCAGAAGGCCGCTCTTTTCATAATACCCGATTTCGGTCTCATCTTCGGTGATGGCGCGCTCGCCGGCCTCGGTCTCCACGTAGGCTGGCCTATAGATGAGGTCGAAGTCGCCCGAAAGCGGCACCTGGACGGGCTCCAGGCAGCGCGCGCAGAGCAACTCGAACCTGCCGTCGAAGTGGGCGCGGAGCCGGATGTCCTGAACGAACTCCCGCGGGCCGCGGTGCTCCACGATGAGCTCGGCCTTGCCGGTCAGCGAAAGCGGACCGATCTGGCGGATGTCCGGGGCGTAGTCAATGGCGCCCTCCGGCAGGCTCTCGTTCAGCGGGAGTGCCTCTTCAACGAGTTGGACGGGCGTGATCAGCATAGTTTTAAGGGTAGGACGGCAGCCGGGCAGCGTCAATCAATCCAAACCTCCTGACATCCTCCTGACATAAGGATGTCAGGAGCCATATGGTCTTGTTATCTGCAAGGAGGCTGAATCTGCAATGGACCTGAAACTGAACGAGCTGTTTCTTGCCGAACTGGAGCGCGAGGCCGTGGGCACGCGCAAAGCGCTGGAGCGTGTCCCCGAAGGACAGCAGGATTGGAAGCCGCACGAAAAGTCGATGCCGCTAGGTTATCTCGCCGCACTGGTGGCTGCAATGCCGGAGTGGATCGACTACATGGTGAATCGCGATGAGCTGGACTTTGCGCCCGCCGGCGATAACCCGAACAAGCCGAAATCATGGACTACAAGGGCCGAGCTCCTCGCGCACTTTGACCAGGCGCTCGGGAAGGCGAAGGCTGCCTTGCAGAGCACGACCGACGAACATCTGATGACGAACTGGAAGCTGAAAGCGCACGGCCATCTGATCTCTGACGAACCGCGCTACATCAACATCCGTCACGGTGTGCTGAACCACTGGGCGCATCATCGCGGGCAGTTGACCGTCTATCTGCGGTTGAATGAGGCGTCCGTCCCAGCGCTCTATGGCCCCTCCGCCGACGAGCGCTTTTGATCTCAGGCGAATAACCGGATCCCGGCAATGCCTGCGGCCCCTGCCTGAAGACACTCACTGGCGTTCGTCCTTGTGACTCCGCCCAGCGCAAGAACGGGCACGGGCCGCGCGGTGTCGCATGCCTCGCGAAGCAGCTCGACTCCGATCCCCTGGCTTGCCACATTGCCGCGCACGCGCTTCTCGAACACCGGCCCGAAAAGAATGTAGTCAGCGGCATCCGCGTGCGCCCGGCGCACCTCATCGATCGTGTGGCAGGAGACACCCACAACCGGTGCAGGTCGCCCCGCATGGCTGAAAAGAGTTCGCACCTGCTCCGGCGTCAGCTCATCCGGCGCTGCGGTCAGCTGGACGCCATGCGCGCGCGCAGCGATGGCGACGTCGGCACGTCCATTGATCAGTAGCTTCGTGGATGAGTTCGTGTCGCGAAGCACGCGGAGTATCGCTTCGGCGAGCGCGAACAGCGCACCGGCGTCGAGGTTCTTCTCGCGAAGCTGAATCATGTCGATGCCGTCAGCCGCCCAGCGGCGCACCTGGTTCAGCAGGCAATCGATTTGCGTCGTGTTTACGAAACCAGAAGCGGTGCCATCCGTAATTGCACAACGGAGCATCCGACCAGTTTATCTGTGCCGCTCTCCGGCTGGCCTATTGTGCGCGGAAGGCTATGATAGACAACGGCACAGCCGGAAGAGCATCTTGCCTGGGCGGTCCGTGCCGGAGATTTTTTCTCACGGGGAGCGCAACGACGCATGGCCAATCCGTATGACCTCATCGTCATTGGCTCCGGACCGGCAGGTCAGCGTGCCGCGATTTACGGTGCCAAGCTGAACAAGAGAGTCGCGCTGATTGAGGCGCGCGAGGTGGTCGGCGGTGTGTGCATCAACACGGGCACGATTCCGTCGAAGACCATGCGCGAGGCCGTGCTGCATCTCTCCGGCTACAACTACAAGTCGATCTACGGCATGAACTATCGCGTGAAGGAGCGGATCACGATGGCCGATCTCGCCTTCCGCGTGCAGCACGTGATCAAGACCGAAATCGATGTTACCGATGCGCAACTCTCCCGGAACAACGTGGAGGTGCTGACGGGTACGGCGAGCTTCGAAGATCCGACGCACGTGAAGGTGACAAACTCGCGCGGCGGGTCTGTGATTGAGGGAAAGAACGTCATCATTGCTACCGGAACGAAGCCGGCGAGCTCGCCTAAGGTTCCGATCAATGGCACGAACATCGTCAACTCGGACCAGGTGCTGAACCTCGCCAACCTGCCGAAGACGATGATCATCGTGGGCGGCGGCGTGATCGGCGTGGAGTACTGTTGCATGTTCGCCGCGCTGGGCGTGCGCGTCACGCTGATTGAGCGGCGTCCGCGGCTCCTCGAGTTCGCCGACCAGGAGATTGTCGAGGCGCTGAGCTATCACCTGCGCGATGCTCGCGTGACGATGCGATTGAACGAAGAGGTGGAGTCGGTTGAAGAGAGCGAAGGATCTGTCGTCGCGAACCTTGAGTCGAAGAAGAAGCTGCAGGGCGACGCGCTGCTCTACGCGGTCGGCCGGCAGGGAAATGTCGACGAGTTGAACCTTGCCGCGGCCGGCGTTGAGGCGGACCCACGCGGACGCATTCCGGTGGACAAGGACTTCCGCACCAAGCAGCCGGTGGTGTTTGCGGTGGGCGACGTCATCGGATTTCCGTCGCTCGCATCCGTCTCAATGGAGCAGGGAAGGATTGCGGCGGCGCGCGCCTTCGGCGATGAACACGTGGTTTCGAATCCCAGCTACTACCCGTACGGCATCTATACGATTCCCGAGATCAGCTTCATCGGCAAGACGGAAGAGCAGCTGACGGAAGAGGATGTGCCGTATGAAGTTGGCGTGGCCTACTACCGCGAGATTGCGCGCGGGCAGATCCGCGGCGACACGACTGGACGCCTGAAGCTGATCTTCCACCGCGAGAACCACTCGATTTTAGGTGTCCACATCATCGGCGAGGGCGCCAGTGAGCTGCTGCACATCGGCCAGGCGGTGATGGCACTGGGCGGCAAGCTCGAATATTTTGTGGACACGGTCTTCAACTATCCGACGTTGGCGGAGTGCTACAAGGTTGCGGCGTTCAACGGCTTGAACCGCGTCGCCAAGCTGGATTAGAAGCAGTTCGCTGCAGGCCAATTGACTACGGTTCCTGCCGCAGACTACTTTCACTAGTTTTAGGCGATGTTGATTTTCTCGAGCGCAAGCCAGGGTCAAGGGCCCGGAGGAGCCGGAGGATGACAGAACGCGACAGGGCGGGCAAGGAAACCGGAGCTGCGGCTAACGAGCCCGTAGAGTCGATCGGCGTCAATGTAGCCGAGCGGATCTACGCTGGCCTCACCGTGGCTCACAAGATTCAGGGCGAGCTGCTGTCCTATCCGCCGGGACCGATTCCGGAAGAGGACGATGAGGACAACTCGCTCGTGGAGCTGCCGACGGAGTCGCTCGTCGAAGGTATCTGCGATCTGGCGATGCAGGCAGCCAGGGGACACGAATCCAGGATCAAGGCCGTCGGCGTCGCGCTTCCCGGACTCATCCGCAGTGGTGTGGTCGAAGAGGCGCCCAATCTGCCGCAGCTCAAGGGAGCTCGCATTCAGGAGCTTGTCGCCTCCCGACTGGCGTCGCACGGATTGAATGCTCCGGTCACCGTTCTGAACGATGCAGACGCAGTCGCCGCAGGTCTCGCATCGCGCCATGGCAAGCTGGAGCAGCAGGTGCGCGTCTGGACCATCGGCACGGGCATTGGCTACGGATGCTATCCGTTTATGGAAGGCGTCTGGGAGGGCGGCCACACGGTCGTCACCCTCGACGACAAAGAGAACTACTGCGGATGCGGAGGGCGCGGGCACCTGGAAGGCATCATGGGTCACCGCGCGATGCGGCTTCGCTTTTTGGACATGGAACCTGAAGAGGTCTTCGAATCCGCCAACCGCAGACGCGACGCGCGCTGCGTAGAGTTCAAGCAGCTCTGGCACAAGGCCCTGGCTGCGGCAACAGCGACCACGATTCACCAGGCAGGCGCGCGAAAGTTCTACATCACCGGCTACAACGTGCGGTTCCTCGACCTGAATATGCTGAAGGATTATCTGCACCAGATGGTCAAGATGAGTCCGCTGCAGAGCTACTCGGTCGAGGTCGTGGACGATGATCAGACGACACGCGTTGTCGGTGCCGCGGTCGCTGCGGAGCAGGCTGTCGATCGTTGCTGATAGCTCGTTGCTGACAGCTCGATGCTTGATTTGAGACGACCTCAACGCTGACAGTGCGCGCAATACACTGTCGTTCGTCCGCCCACTGTGATCTTTTTGAGCATCGTGGCGCACACGGTGCACTCCTGCCCGGCGCGGCCATACACCTTGTGCTCGAGCTGGAAGAAGCCGCGAACTCCATCAGCGTCTACGTAATCGGACACCGATGAGCCTCCGAGTTGAATCGCATGCGCCAGCACCTGCTGCAGTGCGGCATGCAGTCGCGTGAGTTCATCGCGTGTGAGCCGGCCTGCGGCTCGGCGCGGACGTATGCCGGCCCTGAACAGGCTCTCGTCCGCATAAATGTTGCCTACGCCATGCAGGATCGACTGATTCAGCAGTGCCGCCTTGATGGCCAGCTTGCGTCCGCGAAAGAGCTGTGCGAACTCATTCGCGGAGATCGTGGTGGGTTCCCTTCCCGGACCGCTATAGCCCTGAGGCTGGTGAGTGGTGAGCGGGACGATGGACAACCGGCCAAAGCGGCGCGGGTCGATGAAACGTATCTCGCGTTTGTCAGCGAGCGTGAGTATGGCGTGCGTGTGCGGCGCAAGCGCGACCTCAGGCTGCGACACGAGCAGACGCCCCGTCATGCCGAGATGAACAAGGAACTGCGGCGCCGGCCTTTTGCCGCGCATGAGATCGAAGACGATCGACTTGCCGACGCGGCGCACGCTTTGGATCGTCGCGCCTGTGAGCGCCTGCGCAATCTCCTCTTCCGGCGACTTAAAGGTCTGCGGCTTGCCGCTGGTCCACACGCGCACGATACGCTGTCCGCGAACGCGTGCGTTCACGCCATTGGCGACGGTTTCGACTTCAGGAAGTTCAGGCACGGATATTCGATGCTCGGGGCGGATGATTGGCCGCGCGGCGATAGAAGAGATACCCAAGCACGTTGGCCGCGATGATCGTGCCCAGGATTTTCGTGGCGAAACCGAATGCGCTCGCCACGTGGACGAACGGATAGGCGTTCAGGATGAAGACAAGGATCGAAGTCAGAGCGCCCAGGCCGCACCACGCGATCGCCCAGCCCGGGAGCTGACGTCGCAGGTTGTGAGGCCCGAAGAAGCCGATCGCGAACATCGCAATGTAGGCGAGCACGTAGAATTCCGTCGAGGCATTGTTGAGGACATCGAACGCCTCCGCCGCGCGCACGCCCAGCGAACCAAAAACCAGCATCGCCGCCACGATTGCGGTGGTGAAGTAGATCGAGTTTGCCGGTGTATGGAAGCGCGGATGCAAGCGCGTGAACCAGCGCGGTGCAAGGTGGTCCCATCCGGCTGTCATGGGAAGCCGCGTCACCCCGGTGAACAGATAACTGGACGCGCCGAGGATTCGAATCTGCAGCAGCAGAATCGAGAAGCGCGCGAGCAGCGTCGCCGCGCCGCTGCCTGCGAACGCAAGCCGCAGTGTCTGCGGTATGGGCGCCACGTAGTTGATCGCCACACCTGCATTCGCGTTGTGAAACGCAAGCACGGAACCTGTGCCGAGCATGAACATCGC
>Ga0070741_10001078_pt1 | contig 87523 bp, 65 predicted proteins | sample Coa_R1_4_FD_66440 | JGI IMG/M metagenome (GOLD analysis project Ga0070741, IMG submission 66440) | Surface soil microbial communities from Centralia Pennsylvania, which are recovering from an underground coalmine fire - Coalmine... | ecosystem: Environmental > Terrestrial > Soil > Unclassified ... | reverse complement strand
CTCGGGATTATTGAACACCGGCGCACCGGTAATCAGCGCGATGTCATCCACGTACCACCCGGCTCCTTCAAATCCGGGTCCATCGGAAACAAAGTGGAAGCCCACCTGAATTGTTTGCCCGGCGAAAGCGCTCAAGTCGAGGGACGCATAGGTCCACCCTCCGCTCAGTCCGGTATAGTGGGGTGAGATGGATTGCCAGCCGTTTGTTCCTTTGACCTGAACCTCTCCGTAGTCAGGTCCAATTTGCGTCGCATACCAATGCCAGAACCTCAGACGAGGAAATTGGTTTGCCGCCGGGACAACGAAAGACTGGATGCGTATCAGCCGTGAATTCGCGTTGGCAGGATAATCGCCGGCCAGCACAGTCACCGCACAAAAGCTGCCCGAATGCGTTTGGAAACCCAGGGAATTGGTCGCAGGCCCGTCTGCTTTCGTCGGTGAGCCAAAATCCCAGACGCCGTTGTCAGCGAACCAGCGGTTGTTGCCATTTCCGTCATCGAAGTTTTCAGACCATACAATGGTCTGGGCAGATGAGCGGACGGCGCAAAGGGCGAGGGCCAGCAAGGCCGGCAGAAGGGCGGGAATTTGTGGCAATTTTATCACAGGTAGTCCTTTCCGAATCGGGATTGAGCGGAAGCGTTGGGATTCCGGCAAAGGGCGGGCGCCGGGAACTGCGGCAGTTCGGTTCGCTCGTGGCTCATGTCAGCCACTAACTCGAAGAAACGGATGCGAAGGTAACGGATGATCCGTCGCGGACCGAAGGTGGATTACCAGAACTCGGGGTGCGGCTGGTTGTCGTTGTTCCAGAGGGATTTGGCGAGATCATTCGTGGCCATCCAATCGGCCTGCAACTTGAATTCGAGGTGACCGTCGCAAAAAATCATGTTTGCGCCCAGGTTGTGCACATTATTGACGCCGGGATAGTTCAGCGGCTGGAGAATATAAGGATAGGCGATGTAGGCCGGGTCGGCAGGAGTGATCGTGGGCCGGGAGGATTCCGGGGGCCGGATGAAAGTGGGGCTGTCACCCATCGCGACCATTTGAGCCGGATGAACCACAGAGTTTTCGCTCGCGGGCGCGTAGTGGCCCTGGCCAGGCATATCCCAGACCCAGTCGCCGCCGAGGCCGGGATTGCGCGCAGGCGCGTTTTTCTGGACTGCGCCCGTGGCGTTGTAGCCATAGTGAGTCTGGATCAACCGATTCGTGGGGAAATAATCCAGGAACTCGTCCGAAGCGGGCCTCCATTGTGGACAGTAGAGGGTGTCCTCGGTGGTCACGAGACGCAAGGCCCGCTGCCAGTTGCCCAGGCCGTCGCCGGCGATGGCGAGGGGATAGGAATGCGAGTCGAGCACGTACGTTTCCAAGGCGATTCCCATTTGCCGGAGGTTCGAGGCGCAACGCGCGCGAATGGCTTTCCGTTTCGCGGCGGCCAAACCCGGCAGCAGCAAGGCAGCGAGAACGGCAATGACTGCCGTGACTATCAGGAGCTCGACGAGCGTGAATCCCCGCCAATTCGACACGTGCGCACGCCGGATGCGGACAAGGCATGGCGGCGGGCGAGTGGCGCGCCGATTTTGCCGGCGCGCCGCCGTCCTCTTCCGGAAAACGACCGATCTTGTTGCCAATGTCAGTATCAGGGCGTGGCGAATACTCGGTAAAAGCGCTGAGTCGCAGTCAGTGGATCAGACCATGAGTTGCTTCCGGACTGGCCCAGGAATTGCCAGGCGGGATTGGCCGGTGTGCCAATGTATTCAACCCGATACCCGGCCGCGTTCGTAAAGCTGAGCCAGTTCAGGCGGGCCGATCCGGAAGTCGCACGGATGGTCAACCCGCTGACGGAGCCAAGGATGGGCGCGTTGGTGTAGTAACCGGCCTGGAAGGTGCGGAGAAGGGAATTGGTGTACGGCAGCCCCGCCGGAAAGAGGACGTTGTCACCGAACTCGAACACCTGCACGGCAACTCCGATTTTGGGAACGAGCCAGTAATAGAATTGGTTGGTGTGGATGTCTACAGGCGTTGAAGTGCCGTCGCCATTTGGCTCGTCGGCCTCGTAGCCGTGGACTTCTTGCACCCGCAAGGCGGGCACGGCGCCGAGCGACGGCAGCACCAGTGTGCCGTAGGCATCCACGGTGGCGCTGGCATGGAACTGATAGTCAATGGGAAACAATCCGAGGACGAGTCCACTCCAGGTCACACTGCGATTCCAAGTCTGGCCGTAGTGAACAGTTAAAGGCATGTCCACGGTGGGCTCATCGAAGACGACGAGATAATCCGCATTCTGGTCGAGCGGGTTGTAGAATCCGTAATAGGTCCGGCCCGTACCGGTGAGATTGTAGTAGCTCCAGGAGATCTGTGAATTAGGCTCCATTGTGTTCTGTTCCGCGTAGGTGGCTTGTGGAAAACTCGAGCCGTCGACGCCATTCGCGGGCGTGATGATGTCGGTGCGGAGGACGGTTTCGGTGGCGGTTTGGGAGCGCGAGATGTCCCAGCGTTGCGGCCCACCCGGCGCGGTAAGCAGCGCGGAAAGGCCGGTGCTGTTGGTGCTATAGTACGCCTGCAAATATTGACCCACCTGGTGCGGCAGGTCGGAGGACGGAAACGTGGTTTGGCCACGCGCGGACACGCAGAGCGTGGCAGCCAGGCAGAACAGCGCATTTGTTTTCATGGCGATTGCAGGTTTTGCCGACTGAGATCGGCGGTTGGTGAGATGCTCATGGAAGCGTTGAGATTTTTCAGACCGACCAGGGCAGCCTCGCGCTCATTCCGAAGCCAGGCGTCGGCGGGATTTTCGGAGAGCATTTGATTGATCAGTTTGAGCGCCGGCCCGAACGCCCCGGAGTCAAGCTCAACCTGGATTCGCGAGCGACGGACCGCGCCGTCGCCCGGGAACCTGCCTTCCCACCGGGTGACCAGCTCGCGCGCGAGATCAGTGTCGCCGAGGGCCATGACGAATTTGAAATAGGCCTGGTATTCGGCGGCGCTGGCCTGAGCTGAGCCCATGGCTTGACGGGCATTCCGAAGACAATCGGCGCGGGCGGAAGCATTGGTGCGGGTGGAATTGGCGAGCGCAAAATCGGCACGAGCGGCGAGATAGCGCGCGAGCCGCGGAATCTGGGGGATCATGGACGGCGAATCGGCTGCACGCTGGTAGAATTGAGCCTGCAAGGAGAGATTGGCGGACGGGACGGAGGCGTCGGCGGATGACCGGGACTCCATGAGAAGGCCGGCCAGCAGCGGCATCAGCGCTTCGGGATGATGGTGCCAGCCGGAGTCAAGTTGTTTGACGGCAAGGACCGGGTTTCCAAGGAAGGGGATGAGCATGCTGCGCAAGGCATCGATGCTATCAAGGACTCCCTTCTGGAGACATGGCAGCCGGGGCAGACGAACATTCGCGGTGAGATCGTCCGCGCCCGCCAGGCCGGAAGGCAGGAGCAGGACACCGGGCGCGAAAGGATTGTCGTGCAGCCGGGCGAAACGGAATGTTCCGCGGGCTTCGTCGGCAAGGAATTTGTCGAGATCAAAATTGTCCGCCGCCTCGGCGTAGGCGCGGCAGGCCAGGTTGAGCTGGCTCCAGGCATTGGAAGTGATATCGCTTCGCAAGGCTTCGATGACCGACTCCATTTCGGAATTGCGGCCTTGAAGCGCGAAACTCGCCGCTTCCACAAACCGGGGCGAAACATCGTCAGGATAGAGGATTTTGAAAATGGCGACGTGATTGGAAAATTCCGCCTGCCGCCCGGAAAGAAACTCAATGCTGAGGCTGTGCCGGTGCGCGCTGTGGTAATAAGGATCATAACGCAGTGCCTGGCGGAAAAACTCGAGGGCTTCGGGCGTGGTATCGGCAAGCAGCCCCTGGGCGAAGGCGTAATCGGCGTTGGTCAAGCCGGCAGCGAGTGCCTCGCGGACAAGCTGGACACCGCGGGTTGCGCCTGCATGGTTGAACAGCTCGTGTTCGCCGAGCCGGAGCAGGACGGGGCCGCGTTTGTCACCCAGGTCGGGGCGCGCTGCGAGCCGTTTGAGCAGGGCCTCGGATTTGGCCGGCTCGGACAGAATCGTCCAGGCCTCGGACTCGCGCAGGCCGAGGTAGACCGAGTCGGCGTAACCGGCAGCGTCTGCGGACAGCCAGCCACGCAAGGCTTCGCGCCAGCGGCCATCGCGGGCGTTGAGCTCAGCAGCGCGCAAGACTTCGATGCGGCGGGCTGCCGCCCACTTGACTTTGAATGTCTCCGCAGCCGAGAGGGCGATCGCGACGAGGACAAGGCCGAGACCGGCGAGAAGGAGATGGGACGTGTTGCGGAGGGCCCATTTTTGGAGCGTCAGAAGGAGACCGGGTTGGCGCGCGCCGACGGGGCGAACCTCAAGCACGGCGCGAATGTCTGCGGCCAATGACTCCATTGACGGGTAGCGATCGGCATCGGAGTAGGCCATGGCTTTGCCGCAAATCGCCGCCAGGTCGCGGGAGATCGATGGATCGAGGGCGCGAACAGACGGAGGTGGGCCGGACAAGATTTGTTGCTTTACGAATTCGAACCCGGGCGCCTTCTCGCCCGCCGCGAAATAGGGGCGGCGGCCGGTCAGGAGTTCGTAGAGCATCACGCCCAGGGCGTAAATGTCGGTGCGCGGTCCGAGCCGGTCCAAATTCCCGTCCAGGAGCTCCGGCGGCGTAAAAAGAAGCGTCACCGGCAGGCCGGAACTGGCGGTCAGCTCGGACAGTGCGGGGTCGGCCTCCATGGCCGCGGATCTGTCCGTCTCGATCGGCAGGCCGTTGAACGGAACGAACGATTCCTCGAAATCCTTGCGCGCAGAATCGAGAACATGAGCCGAACCCCAGTCAATCACCCGGACGTCCGCAAAAGCCCCGACAAGAATATTGGAGGGCTTGAGGTCACGATGAATCACGCCGCAGTGGTGGGCGTGGGCCATGACATCGCAAACCCGCAGCAGCAATTCCAGAGCCCGATTCAGGGAAGAGGATGAACGGCTGGATTCATGCACCTTGCGCCAGACGTCCTCGAACGTCGTCCCAGGCAGGAGTTGGGTGGTGTAGAATGGCCGTCCGTCCGGATCGAGCCCGATATCGAAAATGGGAAGAATGCCCGGATGATCCAGTTGGCTGGTAATCTGGGCCTCGGCGACGAAACGATAAACGGCGGCGGGGACGGACAATGCCCTGGCCGCGAGGCGTTTCATGGCCACGCACCGGCGGAACTCGAAATCCCAGGTTTTCCAGATGTCCCCCTGCCCTCCCGTCTGCATTTTTTCGAGGAGCTCGTACTTTTGGAAAAAGTCCCGGCGCGAAGCGAGACCCGGAATGGCGGGGAAGCCGCCAGGAGGCGCGGGATCCTCGCCGGCCGGTGGCGCACCGTCACCGCCGGCTTTGAGGGCGGCCTCAAAGAGACACTTCGGGCAGACGACAAAAGGTTGGTCGTCGCTCATTGCAGCGCCGCATGTGTCGCAGGATTTCATGTTCAGCCCGATGCCCGGAACCCGTCGCCACGGGGCGAACGGAACCGGCCGCCTCCAATAACTCGCGGAAGAGCCCGGTGAGGTAACGCCTCACTTGCCGACCAGCGACATGAGGTAGCGGATTTCGGCCTCGATCTCCTTTTTGTCGGGCCCCACAACCTTGCCGACTTCAGCCCGGAGATCCAGAGCGAGGCGGTCCCGAAAGCGTTTGTAAGCGACCGTAAAAGCCTTCTCGGAGATCCCGAGTTGGTCGGCAGCCTCCTTCTGCGAGATTTCACCGCAGAGATGCGCCTCGATCTGGGCGGAGCGCTTCTCCCTCGAACGTTGCGCCGCCAGACGGATGAGTTGAAGGGCGAATACCTGGTCCAGATCGCGTCCGAACTTTTCATCCATGGGATCGGCCACCTCATGACCGGCGGCGTCCAATTGCTCGAGAGAACTCGTGGGTACGCCGCCGCCCGCCTTCTCGGTGAGGTTTTGGCGCGCGTGATCCTTGCGATAACACCACAGTGCGTGCGCCAGGAAGGTGCGAAATTTGCGCTGTTCCTTGCGTTCGACAAGATAGAGGAAGCCGATCCCTTTTACGAAATGGCCTGGGAACGCATCGCCGAGGAGCGAGCGGTTGAGCCAGGTAATCCAATTGCGGCTGGGTTCGCGCGCCAGGAGGTTGCGACTTTCGACGGAGAGGTCGACGTCAACGAAACGTTGCGTGTCGTAAATGGAAGGACCAGTGATGAGGCGGTTGAGATCGTCAGCGAGCGCGGCGCGGAGAGCCTTGGTTTCCTCGCGCGAGAAATTTGAGTCTTCGAGCATCTGCCGCGTGGAACCGGAAAGCGCGTTCCAAAGGAAGCATGCGACGGGGCGTTGCGCGCGTTTCAGGCGGGTGGCCAGCAGCGGGAGCTTTTTGAGGTCATCCTCGGAATACAAGGCGGGCTGGAACCCGTGACGGCGATTCCACGGCTCAACGATGCGGCTATGAAAGAAGGAGTCGGTGAGTTCGGCAGCTTCCACTTCGGAAAGGCCGCGCCGCTGGAAAAATAGCCGGATGGCGGGGCGATATTCCTGGAAGAGATTACCCAGGGCGGCGAATGCAGCCTCGTCTCCGCCCTTCTGGATTACATCAATAATCACCGTCCACTGGGTCGTGGGAAAAGGACCCTGTCCAAACGGTTTTTTCGGGTCGTCCATGTCCTGAGAATTGGCTTGCCGAGATACTGCATGGGGCTGGCAACCCACTCAAGGAGGAAATGGCTGCGCCAGTGTGTGTCTAATAGGTTGATGTATATAGAGTTTCTATTAATAACTGCAAATGATCATGCACAGGCGAATGGCAAGGCTGGTCAAACTCGCGCTTGATTCCGGGCGCGCGTAGGGGGAATGTCATGGCGCGGCGGCACTGATGGGAATCGGTGCGTCGCGCCATTTTCTTTTATTCAGCTATGGAACTGCACGGGAAAAGTATTGTCGGCGGAAAAGTCACCGCGTCCTCGGGAGCGCGGACATTCACAGGAGTAGCGGCGGCGACCGGGGAAAAACTGCAACCGGTATTCCATGAGGCGACACCGGCGGAGGCGGATCGCGCGCTGGAACTGGCGGCTGTGGCTTTCGAGGAGTATCGCCGGCAACTGCCGGAGGCGATCGCAAAATTCCTGGAGCGCGCGGCTGACGAGATCATGGCATTGGGCGATGAACTATTGCATCGTGCCAGTGTGGAGACGGGGCTGCCGGTGCCGCGATTGACCGGGGAACGTGCGCGAACCATGGGGCAACTGCGGATGTTCGCGGAATTAATTCGTGACGGTTCGTGGCTGGAGGCGACCATCGATCACGCGATTCCCGACCGCAAGCCGCTGCCCAAGCCGGACCTGCGGCGGATGCTGGTGCCGATCGGGCCGGTGGTGGTTTTCGGCGCGAGCAATTTTCCGCTCGCATATTCCGTGGCGGGCGGCGACACCGCCTCGGCGCTGGCCGCCGGAAATCCGGTGGTGGTCAAGGCGCACCCGGCGCATCCCGGCACTTCGGAGATGGTGGCGCGCGCAATCCATGCGGCGGCGGAGGCGACCGGGATGCCCGCAGGCGTGTTCTCGATGGTGCAGGGAGCGAGCACGGACATTGGCGTTCACCTGGTGCGGCATCCGGCGACCAAGGCGGTGGGATTCACGGGATCGCTGGGCGGCGGGCGGGCATTGTTCAATGCAGCCGCAGCGCGGCCGGAGCCAATTCCTGTCTACGCAGAAATGGGCAGCACGAATCCGGTGTTTGTCCTGCCGGGAGCGCTGCAGAAAAATGGCGGGGCGATTGCCGAAGGTCTGGTGCAATCGGTGACGCTGGGCGTGGGGCAGTTTTGCACGAACCCGGGATTGGTATTCGGAAAGCAGGACGCGAACTGGACTGCGTTCGTCGATCGGGCGCGGCAACTGGTGGACGCCGTCGCGCCGGGCGTCATGCTGCATCAGGGGATCGCGGACAAGTTCCATTCGGGCGCGGAGAGAATGGGAAAGGTCGGGGGCGTGGCGCTGGCAGGGAAATCGTCGGCGGAAGCGGCGAAGAACAGCGGAGCCGCGATGGTCTTTGCGACGGATGCAAAAACGTTTCGAGGGCAGGAGGTCCTGCGCGAGGAGGTGTTCGGTCCTTCTACGCTGCTGGTGAATTGCGGGTCGACGGAGGAACTCGAGGCAATCGCGCGCGAATTGCCGGGGCAATTGACCGCGACCGTCCACGGGACGGAGGAGGACCTGCTGCAACACGCGAAGCTGGTGGATATTTTGCGGCAGAAGGCGGGTCGGCTGATCTTCAATCAATTTCCCACGGGCGTGGAGGTGTGCCCTTCCATGGTGCATGGCGGACCATATCCGGCGACGACAGATTCGCGGACGACATCGGTGGGGGCATTTGCCATCAAGCGGTTTGCGCGGCCGGTGTGTTACCAGAATTTCCCGGATGCGGCGCTGCCGGCGGAATTGCGGAATAAAAACGCGCGCGGAATCTGGCGGTTGGTGGACGGGAAATTTGCGAAAGACGACGCCTGATTTCAGTTTCAGAAATGAAGATCACGGAAGTTGAATCATTTTTGATGTCGTGTCCGCTGCGGGAGCCGCTGAAGCTGCCGTTCTGGGGCGGGGAACGGACGATTCTCAAACGCGACGGGATGCTGATCCGCGTGAAGGCGGACAACGGGCTGGTGGGTTACGCGCCCGGTCCGGCGCACGAACGGGCGCAGAAGGAGATTCGTGAAATCATACGGCCGTTGCTGATCGGACGGGAACCATTGACGGCGTGCGGGCTCGAACCGAAGGTGGGTCCGGACACGATCAAGACCTTGCGCGCGGTGGAAATTGCGCTGCTCGATCTGGCGGCGAGATCGGAAGGGTGCGGGTTGTCGGAGATGATGGGTGGCCGGAAGCGGGATCGGATCAAGCTCTACGGCAGCGCGGGGATGTATATGGCGCCGGAGGGATTCGCGGCGGAAGCCGCGGCGATTGCGGGCATGGGATTCAAGGCCTACAAGATGCGTCCCGCTCTGGGACCGGAAAAGGATTTGGAGACGGTGCGGTTGATGCGCCTGGCGGTGGGACCGGACGTGGGCCTGATGATTGACGCGCATTCGTGGTGGCGCATGGGAGATCGCAGTTACTCGGCCAAGACGGTGACAGAGCTGGCAAAAGCAATGGCGCAATACCGTCCGACTTGGCTGGAGGAACCGCTCCCGCCGCACGATCACGCGGCCTATCGCGAGTTGCGGGCGAAAAAGCTGGTGCCGATCGCAACCGGCGAGCATGAGCAGGACGAGGCGGGATTCGATGATCTGATCGAGTCGGGCGCGGCGGATTACATCCAGATGGATGTTTGCTGCCAGGGCGGTTGCGCGTGGGCGCAACGGATCTTTGCGGGAGTGCAGCGGAAGGGATTGCGGTTCGCGTTTCACAGTTGGGGCACGACGCTCGAGGTCCTTGCGGCCGCGCACGTGGGAATTTGCTGGCCCTCGGACGTTGTGGAATGGCTTGAGTATCCGTGTCATGCGAACGGAGGCCGGCCGGGGATGTATCCGTTTCCGGCGGCGGATGAGATTTTGAAGGAGTCATTGCGGATCGAGAACGGAGATTTGATCGTGCCGGACGGCCCGGGACTGGGTGTGGAAATCAATGAGAAGGTGATTGAGAGGTATCCGTTTATTCCGGGGCCGTGGTCGTATTTCCGGATTGATTCACCGGCGGAAACCGTGGCGGTGATTGGGGATCACAGCGTAAAGTGGGTCGAGGGGAAGTGAAGGCAAACGCGAGGATGGAGGACGGAAGTCAGCAGGGAAACCACCACCGGACGCGCTGTACGGAATGCCTAAATCTTTGAGGATTTTTCGGGAGTGGGGGCAGGTAGCGGCGGAGCAGGAACGGGCTGGAGAACGGTTTCCTTTTTGCCCACGCCGAGGCAAAGGACGATGGTGACGCAAATGCTCATCAGGAAAACCAGGAAATAGATCCCGATTGCGAAGGAACCGGTTTTCTGGTTGACGGTGCCGAGCACCGTCGGGCCGAGATAACCACCGAGATTGCCGATGGAGTTGATGAGACCCACACTGCCGGCGGCGGCAGTTTCGGTAAGGAAGAGGCCCGGCAACGTCCAGAAGGCGGGCTGGTAGGCTTTAATGCCGCCGGCAACGACCATGAAACAGACGATGGTCAGGGCGAGATGTCCCCGTGTCAGCGGCGTGAGCCCCAGCGCAATCAGGCCGATGAGAATGGAGAACGCGGCGTGGCAGCGGCGTTCCTTGGTGCGGTCGGAGTTCCAGCCGACGAACAACTGGCTGGCGAGCGCGAGGCACGGCGGAAGAATCACCAGCCAGGTGAGCGTATCGAGTTTGAGGCCGTACCAATCCTTGAGAATCGTGGGCAGGAAGAACTCGACGGCATAATTGGCCGACGTGCTGCAAAAATAAGCAAGGGCGAGCAAAAGGACTTTGGGATGCTGGAAGGCTTCCATCAGTTTCATCCGCTTCCTGCCGCCGCGCTGGGACTTTTCAAGTTCGAGCTGGGATTCGAGGGCACTGCGCTCCTCGTCAGAAAGCCAGCCGGCGTCGCAGGGTCGGTCCGTCAACCCGAGCCAGACGAGCAGGCCAAGGGCGATGGCGGGAATACCCCAGAAGATGTAGAGCCATTGCCAGCCTTTGAGTCCAAGCGGCCCGGGGTGTTGAACGAGTACGCCGTCGATCATCTGCGAGGAACCAATCTGCACGAGGGCATTGGAAATCTTGGGGCTGATGATCTGGGCCACGGGCGTGGCGATCAAGAACCAGGCGAGCGCCCGGGCGCGGTCGCGGCTCGGGAACCAGTGCGTCAGATAAATAATTGCGCCGGGGAAAAAGCCCGCCTCCGCCAGACCGAGGAGAAAGCGCACGACGTAAAACTGGAAGGGTGTTGTGACCACGGCGGTGAGCGAGGCGATGATGCCCCAGGCGATCATGATTCCAGAAAGCACGCCTCGTGCGCTCCATTTCTCAACCATCAGCGCGGCCGGAACTTCGAGGACGAAGTAGCCCCAGAAAAACAATCCCGCGCCCCAGCCGACGACCTCAGCATTGAAGGCGGGGAGATCCTTCTTCATCGTCAGCATGGCGATGGAGACGTTGGTGCGGTCCACGTAGGCGATGACGTAGCAGAGGAAAAGGAGGGGGAGCAGCCGCCAGTAGGCTTTCTGCCGGGCGCGATCGAGTGCGGCTGCGTTGCTGCTTCCGTTGCTCAAATCAATTTCGGTGCGGACGACGGTCTTTCAGATACGGGGCCGCGCGATTGCACGCGCACGCGTCCCATTGGCAATGACGCACTTTCGCCGGGGAGACGGGTGTTGGTCAATGGAGATGTTGCGCGGGACTGTTGGGCGTCGCGTGTTTCGGAGAGGTTCGCCGTGATTTCAGGCGGCCAGGGGTTGCGCGCCGGCGGGGAGTGTCCCCTGCCCTTTCAGCTTTGGGACCAGCAGCATGGCCACGATGAAAAGGGCCATGCCGGTGATGGTGATCAGGATGCCTTGCAGGCGGGTGTGAGTGGCGGCCAGCAGCGTGAGGGCAAGGATGGCGGCTGCCGGCAAAATGGTTCCGAACAACGCAAGGCGCAGCCGCATGATGGTCAGCGCGCGAATGGCAATGATCGCCAGCACCAACGCGGAGGAGCAAAGGATCGCCGCATTGAGCGGGATGAATTCCTGCGCGAAATACATGAGCGGATAAGCGCCGGTGAAGGCCCCAACAACGAGCAACAACATCCAGCGATCGAAATTCCCGATGGCATAAGCGTGCGCCACCAATCCCAGAATCAAACCGAACACCACCACGCTGGCCGGCCCAAGCCAGCTCAACTCACCCAGCCGGTCGATCGGCGCGACGCCGAGCACGTCCAGGGCGATCGGCCTGCCGAACAACAGGCGCTTGTAGTCCCAGGTGTAAACGGTCCGGCCATTGCCGCGCGAATATTTCGTGGGTTGCAGGGAAAGCTCCAGCATGCGGACGTCCGAGCCAACGGCGGTAAGATCGATATGAAAGGTGTCGAGGATGGAGCAAGGCGGGGTTTCGAGATTGTAAAGTCCCTTGCCCACGGCCGAGTAGGTCACGGTCATTGGTGTGGGTTCGGCTGGCAGTGAGCCGAACCATACCAGCTTGTTCCCGCGAATCTCAACCGATTCGCTGGGGCGCGAATTGACTGTCACTTCGAGGTCGCCGAGCGAGATGATCTGTGGCGGGAGCGGGAGTGACACCTCACACTCCCCGCTCCCGCCCGTTCCTGTGGCAAAGGCGGAAAATTTGGCCTGCAATTGCGCCGTGTAGATGGATTCGGGATCGGCGGTCCCGACGCTGAGCCCCGGCGTGAGCGAAACAGTGGCGGTGAAGCTTTTGATGCTTGCGACCGGGCGGCGCGCGGAAGCGACGTTTGCGGCCGGAGCCGTTTCCTGGGCCACCGAAGTGGCGGTCGCCGCGGAGTTTCGCATGCGTATTTCCATTGCCTTCCTTTTGGCCCTCGACAGCGCGGGCAACAGCAACCCGGCCAGCACCGCTATGATGGCAACCACCACCATGAGTTCGATCAGAGTAAACGCCCGGCAACCGGTCTTCATGCCATGCCTCCTTTTTGGTTACAGTTGATTGGAGAGCATGAGGGCTGCCAGATTCGATTTCGGCCATTTTCGGTGATGGAGCGTTGACCGTTAACTACGACTGTAGATGTTCTGCACGCCAATTGCGGGAAATGCACGCAGATTGACGGCCGTTCGGGCAAATCGGCAGTTTTGAGGTTTCCGCCATGACCACTTGCGTTGGCCATGGCTACGGCCGATCCCGCTGATGCAGGATACGGCACGGTCAGGGTCAATAAGGGAAGCAAAAGGTTGGCGACCCTAACGGGAATCGAACCCGTGCCGCCGCCGTGAAAGGGCGGTGTCCTAACCGCTAGACGATAGGGTCGTCAAGGGACGCGCAATATACTCGGCGAAAGACCGTTGTCACGCAAATAAATCATGGCACGACGCACTCCGCCGCGTCCCCCAAATGGGCATTTCCTCGAAAATACCGCCAAATCCAGCCGTGTTTTGCGCTTCCCTACTCCTTCCGCCGGTTCGGCTGCCGGGGATCGTGGGGAACATCGATGACAATATCGAAGCGTTCATCCGTTCCCAGTCGCATCACGATCTGAGCCCCCGCCAGATTGAATTTTTGGCAGAAGTCCGCGGCTTCCCACGTGGTGCGGAACTTACGTGATTCATCATAGCCTGCCACCCAGGCGCCATCCAGCGCCACAAATTTGTAGGTGTCTTTTTCCCGCACAAAAATTGCCACGGAGGTGGCCTTCTCCGGCGGCGGGTTCTCATCAAGAGAAATTGTCCCGCGTTTCACAAAATGCAGGCAGTTCGGCTCATCCGCCTGTTGCAAATACCCCCAAAGGTGCGCCACGGACCCGCAATAAATCCGCTGCTGGTTGTTGGTGACGTCGGTGACGATGAATTCGGCGCTGGTCCGGGCGAGCTCGTAAAGACCTCGCTGCCAACCGTCCACTTTGGCTGATATCCAGGGGACGTTGCTCACCGGTTCCCAGTCAATACTTTTTGTTTCCCTTATGACAAGGATAATCAAGCCTTACATCGGAAAACCCATTGCGGCGCAACGTAATTGAGGCGGTCTCCAAGGGGACCGGATCACGTCACCGTTTCGCGGTATCCTGGGCTGATTTGTCGCTGTCCTGTTTCCGACCCGCCTTTGCCGCCTTCAATTCCACCCAGAACCTGCTCCCCTGTCCGGGATGCGAAATCAACCCGAGCTGCCCGCCCATGCGTTGCACGGCCTTGCGGGCGATGGTAAGCCCGATGCCCGTGCCCGGGTACTCTTCGGCGTTGTGCAGGCGCTCGAACATTTCAAATATACGCTCCTGCTCCGCCTCGGGAATGCCGATGCCGTTGTCCTCGATCCACACACGCAGCGACGCGTCCCGTTCTTCCGTCCAGACGCGCACATGCGGCCGGGTGCCGCGCGGGACAAATTTCACCGCGTTGCCCAATAGATTGGAGAAGCACTGGATCAGCCCCGCCTCATTCCCCAGCACGAATTTTTCCTTGGGCTCGATCTGGATCAGCGCCTCGGGCGCCTGAAGGTTGGGGTAGGATTCCACCAACCCGCGCAGCAGCCCGGATACTTCCACCGGGTGCAACGGAAACTCCTGCCGCAGCGTCTTGTTGTAGTTGAGCGAATCCTGGATCAACTGGTCCATCCGGCTGGCCGCCTCCTTCACGCGAAGGAAATAATCCAGGTCAACGTCCGAAAGCGAGCGGCCGATTCTCTCCTCCAGCAGCGAAAGAAAACTGTGAATCGCCCGCAGTGGACCGCGCATGTCGTGCGTGATGCTGTAGGAAAAACGCTCGAGGTCCTCGACTGTTTCACGCAGCCGGGCGGTGCGTTCGTTCACGATGCCTTCGAGGTTCTTGTTCATCCGGGCGAGCAGTTCCTTGGATCGCTCCAACTCCTCCCGCGCGAGCTTCTGTTCGGTGATGTCCTCGTAGGTTCCCATCACTCCGATGACCCGGCCTTCGTGGTCGCGCAAGGGCGCCTTGCTGGTCCGCAGCCATGCATGGGTGCCGTCCTTCCGGATTTGCGGCTCTTCGTAACCCAGCTTCGGCTCCCCGGTCCGCATTACCTCGCGATCGTCGGCGCGATAAATCTCGGCGATCTGCGCGGAACTGGTCTCGTAATCGGTCCTGCCGATGATCTCCGCGGGATCGGTGTAGCCGCAATCCTCCGCCAGCGGTTTGTTGCAGCCGAGATAGACGGAATTGCGATCCTTCCAAAAGACGCGCTGGGGAATTGTGTCGAGGATTGTCCGCAACATCTGACGGGAGGCGAAGAGTTCCTCCTCGTAACATCTTTTCTGGGCGAGATCGTTGTTGACCTCGAAAATCGCCAGCGGCCGCCCCTGTTCATCCCGCTGCAAAATCCAATGACTGGCCACCACGAGGCGCCTGCCGTCCCTGGTCATCTGGGTGATCTCTCCCTTCCAGCAGCCATCCCGAGACACGCAGGTCTTGAGGCTTTCCAGCGTTTCCGGAAATATCGTCTGAAGCAGTTCCTGCGCGACCCGCCCCACCGCCTCTTCACGCGACCAGCCGTAAAGGTCCTCCGCGCCGCGCGTCCACAGGATGATACGGTCCTCCATATCGCGCCCTATGACTTGCGCGACGTCGAGCAACTTTCGCTGGTCTTCTGCGTTCATGCCAAATGCTGAACGTTTGCGGAGATTGGATCGCCGAAAAATGCCGTCTGGACAGGATAAACAATCAGTCCCCCAACGCAAGCCCTTTGCTCCACCCATCCTACGCAACCTAACCCAGCCCAAAACCGCGAGAAAGTTGGCCGGCGGGCGCCTCGCATCAGGGTTTTCCTGTATTCAGTTGCTCAAGCACCGGCTTGAGCGCACTCCATGCATTTTCGGCAACGATCTTGTGGCCCTCGGCCGTCGGATGGATGTGGTCGGGCTGGTTCAACTCAGGTTTGCCTGCCACGCCCTCCAAAAGGAACGGGATCAACGTCGCGTGATTCGCCGCCGCAACCTCGGGGAAGATCCGCTGAAATGCGCGATCGTATTCCTCCCCCATGTTGGGCGGCATCTGCATTCCCGCGAGGACGATTTTGACCTGCGGATATTTCTCCCGGGCGCGATCGATGATCCCCTGCAGGTTGGTTCGCGTGGTGCCCGCGGAAATCCCGCGCAGCCCGTCGTTCCCTCCCAATTCCACGATCAGCACATCCATCTTGCGGCGCAGCAGCCAGGCCAATCGCCGCAGTCCCCCCGCCGTGGTGTCGCCGCTGACGCCCGCGTTGACCACCTGATAACTCCACCCCAACGCATCAATCTTCTGCTGGAGAATCGCCGGAAACGCCTCGCTCGGGTCCACTCCGAATCCCGCCGCCAGGCTGTCCCCGAGCACCACCACCGTTCCCCGCGCGGATTCCGCCGCCTCAACGCGCACCTGAACGGCACACACGAGCATGATTGCCAAAAGCAGCTTTCGAATGATGGTCATTGGCGGGCCGCAGCCCCGGTAAACCAACACGAGCCTTCCGGGAGTGTCAACCTTTCGCCCCATCGCTTCCCAAAAGGAACGCCGCTCAAAAACAATTCCTCACTCGCCGCCGATTGACTCACCCTGCATCCCATGGAATAAGAGGCGGGTGAGCGCCAATGCCATACTGGAGGTCTGCGGGCTGTCCAAAGCCTTCACCAACGGCGAGGGCACGCTCACCGTGGTTCGCGACATCAACTTCTCCCTGCCCGCCGGCTCCACCTGCGCCATTCTCGGCCCTTCCGGCAGCGGCAAGACCACGCTCCTCGGCCTTTGTGCCGGACTCGACCGCCCCAGCGCCGGCGCTGTGTTCCTGGACGGCGTTGACTTAGGCGCGCTCGACGAAGACCGTCGCGCGCGCGTCCGCGGCGAGCGTGTCGGGTTCGTGTTTCAAAGCTTTCAACTGATTCCCACGCTGACCGCACTTGAAAATGTCGCCGTCCCGCTCGAACTCCTCGGACGCAATCACGCCCGCGAGGAAGCCGTCCAGCTGCTGCAGCGCGTCGGATTGGGCGATCGCGTCACACACTATCCGTCGCAACTCTCGGGCGGCGAGCAGCAGCGTGTGGCTGTTGCCCGCGCTTTTATCAACCGGCCGAAGATCCTTTTTGCCGATGAACCGACCGGCAATCTCGACGCCGACACGGGCCGGATGGTGATTGAGAACTTGTTTGCCCTGAACGCGGATGCCGGAACAACCCTTGTCCTCGTCACGCACGACATCGAACTCGCCAAACGCGCGCAGCGCATCATCCGGCTGAAAGGCGGCGCCGTGGTGGAGGACACAGGAAAATAAAACTGACCCGCATGGCTGATTTGCACGCAACAGGCGCTCGACGGCGCGCGCGGAGTGCCCGCCCTGCCGGCACCCGGGTAGCGCGGGCAGTCCCCTGCCCGCCGCCGACTGCACCGCGCCCAGCCGATTTGGCCGCGCATGCGCATTCCAGAGAGCGGTTCTCATGACTCTCCAACAGCAGAGCGCCCCAACTCGAGGCAATACAGATTCTCAGGCCCCGACAGGACTGTTGCGCCAATTATTAACTTCCTGGACCTGGCGCATGGCGTGGCGCGACAGCCGTGCGAGCCGTCGCCGGCTGATGTTGTTCTCCCTTTCCATCGTGCTGGGGATCGCCGCGCTCGCGGCCATCGGCTCGCTGGGCGCAAATCTCCGACGCGCTGTCGAGGAACAGGCCAAAACGCTGCTGGGCGCCGACCTCGTCATCTCCTCGCGCGAAGCCTTCACTGCGGAACAGGAAGCGTTCATTCGCAGCCTCGGCGGCGAGCAATCGCGGGAGATTTCGTTCTCCACGATGATTTATTTTGCGAAGGACGAAGGGACGCGCCTGGTGGATTTGCGCGCGATCGAAGGCGGCTTTCCCTATTACGGCCGGATTGAAACCGATCCGACCAACGCCGCGGAGGCATTCCATCGCACCGGCGGCGCGTTGTTGGAGGAAAGTCTGCTCGCACAATTCGGCGCGCAAGCCGGCGATGAAATCCGCCTGGGAAACATCCACACGCACATCGCGGGCGCGATCCGCAAGGTGCCCGGCGAAGGCGTCGCTCTTGCCACGCTCGCACCGCGGGTGTTTGTCCCGATGGCCGATCTCGCCGGCAGCGGTTTGCTCGCGCGCGGCAGCCTGGCGCGATATCGCGTCGCCTTCAAATTCGATCCCGGCAAGGATCCGGACCAGATCGTCAAAGACGCCAAGCCTCAACTCGACAAGTTCCGCCTGCGCGCCGAAACCGTGGCCGACCGCAAGCGCGAACTCGGTCAATCGATGGACGATCTCTACCATTTCCTGAACCTCGGCGGATTCATCGCGCTGCTGCTCGGCGCGGTTGGCGTGGCGAGCGCGATTCATGTGCACGTGAAACAGAAGCTCACCACGGTGGCGTTGTTGCGCTGTCTCGGCGGCACCGTGGCCCAGACCTTTGCCGTCTATCTCGCGCAAGGAATGGGACTGGGGCTCTTCGGCGCGACGATCGGCGCGGCGATCGGAGTTGCGGCGCAATCCGCGCTGCCGCGCATGCTCGCGGATTTTGTTCCGTTTACCTTTGAATTTCACACTTCCTGGCCGGCGATTGCCGGGGCGGTGGGCGCCGGTTTCGTGATCTGCCTGCTGTTTGCGCTGCTCCCTTTGCTCGCCGTGCGCCGCGTCCCGCCGCTGGCGGCCTTGCGCGCGGCCTACGAGACCGCCCAACCTCGCCGCGATCCATTGTGGCTCGCCGCGGTCGGCTGCTTGATTGCCGGGGTGTTGATATTCCTGATCGTGCAGACGCGCAGTTGGAGGCTCGGCCTGGGGTTTGCCGGCGGCCTCGCGGTCGCCTTCGCCATCCTTGCCGGAATCGCGCGCTGCCTGATGTTTGCCGCGAAACGATTCGCCGCCGCCGCCCTGCCCTTCACCTGGCGACAGGGCTTCGCCAATCTGCATCGTCCGAACAACCGCACGCTCCTTCTGCTCCTCTCACTGGGTCTTGGAACCTTTCTGATGCTCACTCTTTATCTCGTGCAGCAAACCCTCCTCACCCAGCTCGTCACCGCTGGCGGCCCGAACCAGGCCAACACCGTTTTCTTCGACATCCAGCCCGACCAGCGCGACGCTGTCGCCAGATTGGTCCGCTCCTTTGATCTTCCCGTGCTCGACGAGGTGCCGATCATCACCATGCGGCTGCAATCGCTCAAAGGCCGGACGGTGGAATCCATTCTTGCCGACAAGCCGGAGCGCGTCCCGCGCTGGTCGCTGCGACATGAATATCGCAGCACGTACAGCGACCACCTCCGCGACGGGGAAAGGATCATCGCGGGCCAATGGTGCGCGGCGGTAACGAACAATCCTGACGTCACGCCCATTTCCATGGAGGTAGGCCTCGCCAAGGAATTGCAGTTGGGCCTGGGCGACGAAGTGGTGTTCGACATCCAAGGCGTGCCGGTCACCACGCGCATCGCGAACCTGCGCGAAGTCAACTGGCGGCGTGTGCAGCCGAATTTCTTCGTTGTTTTCCCGCGCGGCGTGCTCGAGGACGCGCCCGCAATGCACGTGATCACCACCCGCGTCCCGTCGGCGGAGGTGTCCGCCCGCCTGCAACGCGAGATCGTGAAGCAATTTCCCAATGTCTCCGCCATCGATCTGCGCCTGGTCCTGCAAACGCTCGATTCGATCATCGGCAAGATTTCCTTCGTGATTCGTTTCATGGCCATGTTCACCGTCGCGACGGGCCTGCTGGTGCTCGCCGGTGCGCTTTTGACCGGGCGCTATCAACGCATCCAGGAAGCCGTGCTGCTCCGAACTCTGGGCGCTTCTCGCGGGCAAGTGTTGCGCATACTTTTCGCCGAATACGCCGCGTTGGGATTGCTCTCCGCGCTCACCGGGATCGTCCTCTCCGTCGCCGCCGCGTGGACCTTGTGCCATTTTGTGTTCGACGTGCATTTCGCGTGGCAAATCGCACCCCTGCTGGTCGCGGCCTTCGCGGTTCCGGCGCTCACGACTGCAACCGGTCTCCTGATGAGCCGCGGCGTCCTCAACCAACCGCCGCTTGCGGTCTTGCGGGCGGAACACAGCTGAATAGGCTTGCGGTCCTAGTCTGGCATTGTAAGCTCCCTCCATGGACGGAATGGATCAGGCAATAGGGTGCCTTGATTGTCTAAAGGGTGCTCGGATTTCACGGCAGTATCTGCCTCTTTCTTCGACACTATTTCTGATTATTTGTGTGTTCGGCTTTTCAGGGTTAGCACTGCATGCTGAACCCGAAAGCACGAATGTCTCCATATCGGCCCCGCCGAAAAATCTCGCTGAACTTTTGACCCTACCGCCTGATCACCTTGAGAACATCGATATTGCCCGCATAAACCTGCTATGCGCCGAAGGACTGCCCGGAGCGGAAGACTTGGACGTCGAGAAATGCCTCCAAACACTGGACGAATGGACGCATTATGTGAAATTCGAAACCGACAGGAATTATCATCGATTCACGGAACATCCGGAAAAATTCAAGAATTCCCTGGGGCGGTATCGGATGGCGGTCATGGTTGCCGCGCTATGTCAGGATTTGCGCGTGCACTACGACCCGAAGCGCGAGAAAGAGCTCTTTGACAACCATTTTTTCGTCAACGCCGGACCGTACAGTGAAGCGGAGCGCTCCTTCTTCTCAGATTCCCGGGATCTTTTTCTCCACGGGCTATTGTCTGATAAACGGTATGGAACTTGTGCCTCAATGCCATTCCTGTATGTCGCCATAGGGAGGCGATTGGGTTATCCGGTATCCGTTGCAAGGACGTACATGCATTTCTATGTCTATTATGACGAGGGGGGCGGAAAGCATTTCAATGTGGAGGCCACGGAGAACCGTGGTTTCGTTACTCCGTCGGACGACGAATACAGAAATCCACCGTGGGGCGGGCCGCCAACTCCTGATTACCTTGAGAAACGTGGCATGCTGCAACCGATAAACAATAAGGACGCGCTGGCGCACACGCTCGCAACGCGCGCCAGTGTCTTTCGTAGCGGCGGCCGACACGAGGAAGAGGCAAGGACATGGGCCACCGCTGCTAGATATTTCGCGGACAAGCTCGTATGGAAAGAAATAGCCGACAATATGCAACAAGCCGCCTTGCAGGATGAATATCAGAAATGGCGGGACAGCATCCGAAAGGATTTGGCTTCTTACGATATTCCACACGGGCCGGGCTATGCCTATTTCCACGACAGACGTATCGATCTTCAACTCTTCATGGACGATTGTCTCGACCGGAAGGCGATTGAAGAGGCAGCCGTCGCATATAAGAAGGAATTGGCCGAGTATTCAAAAGTATCCGCAAAGACTGTTGATCGTGGCTCCGTATCGTTGGACATAACTAACCAACCAGCTCCGGCCCAACCGCCGTTATTTTTTTATTATCGACCTCCAGATGGGCAGGTGGTGCAGGTTCCGGCGGATTTCATGCCGCCCTTTGCGCATGAAGATCTCCCGATGGAACTGAAACGCCAAATCACGCAGGCAAGACCCCAGGACCCTGACTCGCTGCTGGCAATAGTCTGGCAATACTACGAACAGATGCGGGCTGCAGAACACGCCAGACAGGCGGGGGAGTTGGAACGCAAAGCCTCGGGAAATCCGGTTCTCATCTCCGAGGAAAGCGTGCCGCCGGAATTCCGACAGGGTGTGCCCTCCGATTTGGGAATCCGACTTTCGAACCTGCACACCGCGCGGGAGATTGCGGCCGAGATGTGGCAGTATAAGCAGGAGAAGCAGGCCATCACGCAGCAAGCCATCCTGACCGATCCGATGGCTGAGGTAAGCTCCGTGCTGAGGCAATCCGGTATTCCGGATTGGGTTGCGCGTAGATCGGGGCTGCCATTTCGAGATACCCAAACGACAGACAATCGATTGGCTGGGATGCCCGCAATACCTGGACTGTATGCCCCAGGCGCGAACGTACCGGGAATGCCGCCGCTTGCCACGCAAGACCTCAATCCGATTGGAACGGCCCTCCCTTTATCGGGAATGAATTCCTTCGGTGGGGAAACCAGAAGAGGCAATGAACTAGCCATGGAACTCGCGCAACAATTGATGTCACGAAATGGGAATACCCCGGCAGGCTCTCTGCCATACCAGGTTGTCCCCGCATCCGATGCCGCCAACAAGTCCGCCGTGGAGAATCCGATGCCCTTCGGCGGCCTGCCGTTATCACCCACTTCTCAATTGACTTTGACCCCGTCTGCTTTCACCCCAGAACCTGCCAACCGGAACAAAACGCCATGAAATCAATCCAGAAACTTTGGTGCCTTTTAATCGCAACCATGTTGCTGACGATGACCGCCCACGCGGGCCGGTGGATCACTCGCGATCCGATGGATGCTCTTCAACACATGGAGCGCGACCCGCATCCCAGCCTCGGCTTGGATTTGAATGCCTACACATTCGTTGGAAATTCGCCACCTAATTGGGTCGATCCGCTGGGACTCGCGTGGTACGACAGGGTTTCCGGGGCCGTCAACTTTGCCCCCTATTCCCTAATTTATGATCCAAATCAATTCGTGTCCTACGCTCCGCTACAGAAACCGGACCCGAACACGTTTGGAGCAATGCACGGAATAGATACGACCTGGATGGACGGTGAAAAGCCGGGAGACTTCGTGGCAGACAGGGCGAAGGATGTTGCGAAGGGATCTCTCAAAGCGGGAGTGATGTTCCTCCCCTTCGGCGCGGAGGAGGAAGAGATCTATACGGCCGCGGATTCCGCATTAGAAGCAGCCAATGCCGCCAAAGGAGCAAGGTGCTTTAGATCGTTCAGGGCCCTGAAACGGGCATTCCCAAATAGTCCGGGCAAGATATACCACCATATTGTCGAACAAAGGGACGCTAACATTGCAAAATTCGGCGTCGAAGCAATTCAGAATATGGAGAACGTTGTCGAGGTCGCGCCAGAAATAAACCAAGCCCTGGCAGACTACTACTCAAGCATCAGACCGTTCACTGGAGGCCAAACGGTACGACAGTGGTTAGGAGGTCAGTCCTTTGGGGAACAATATGCCTTCGGCATGAGAGCTCTCGGTCAGGTTTTAAGCGGACAACCGTTGCCATGAAACGCAAAAGAGAAACATCACCCAACGCCGACGATGTGCCGAGCTTGATAGCAGAGTACCGTGACGCTGCCGACAAAACCTCCAACACAAATCCCACCCTTGCAAATGCCCAGCATCACAGAATGCATGCCTGTTACAAGCGACTGAAGGAGACTGCGGAGGGCAGAGACGGAATTGCCGCCTTGATGGAGGACACAAGTCCCCATGTTCGATGTTGGGCGGCGGCTCACAGCCTGGCCTGGGCTCGTGACAGGGCGTGCCGCGCTTTGATGCAAATCCGTGACAGCAAGGGGCCCTGTTCCTTCGACGCTGAGATCACGCTTGAACAGTACAACAAAGGCACCCTCTCGTTTGACTACTGAGTAAATCGGAATGCGAGTTGCCAGCAGTCCTGTTCCCGAGGGAAAAGGGAACGACCAGACGAAACCCCCGGGGCCTGTTCCTTGCATTTTTTCTACCCACCAGCGCGCGAACCGGCTTATATTGCCAGCCTTAATGCAAGCCATGACGACGGAAGTGACTGAGGATGTGCAAAAGGCCGCCGCCTGGACCGGCAGCCTGCGCAAGGAGATCGGCCAGGTGATTGTCGGCCAGGAACACCTGGTGGACCGGTTGCTGGTGGGCCTCCTGGCCAACGGCCACGTGCTGCTCGAAGGCGTGCCCGGCCTCGCCAAGACCCTTTCGGTCCGCACGCTTGCGTCTGCGATCCACGCGCAGTTTCACCGCATCCAATTCACGCCCGACCTGCTCCCCGCCGACATCATCGGCACGCTGATTTACAATCCGCAGGACGGCAAGTATCACGCGACCAAGGGGCCGGTGTTCGCGAATCTCGTGCTGGCCGACGAAATCAACCGCGCGCCCGCCAAGGTGCAATCGGCGCTGCTCGAAGCCATGCAGGAACGGCAGGTCACGCTCGGCGGCGAGACGATGCCGCTTCCCTCGCCTTTTCTCGTGCTTGCCACTGAAAATCCCATCGACCAGGAAGGCACGTATCCCCTGCCCGAGGCGCAAGTGGACCGTTTCATGTTCAAGGTGGTGATCGGTTATCCTTCGTTCGAGGAGGAGCGGCTCATCCTCGACAAGATGGCCTTCACCGCGCCCGAAAACCAGGTGAAGCCGATCGTCACGCTCGATGAAATCCTGCGCACGCGCAAGCTGGTGGACAAGGTGCACGTGGACGCGAAAATCCGCGATTACATCGTCCACCTCGTCTTCGCCACGCGCAAACCGGAGCAATACAAGCTGGATATCAAGCACCTGATCCAGTTCGGCGCCTCGCCGCGCGCCACGATCTACCTGACCGTGGCCGCCAAGGCCTGGGCGCTGCTGCAGGGGCGCGGTTACGTCACTCCCGAGGACGTGAAGAACATCGGGCCGGACGTGATGCGGCATCGCATCATCCTGACCTACGAAGCCGAGGCGCAGGGCGTGACCAGCGACGACCTGATCAGGAAGATTTTCAATACCGTGCCGATTCCCTGAGAGCGGCCCCAACCGTTTCCGTGCTGTGACCCTGCAAGAGATTTTTGAAGCCGTACGCCGGGTGGAGATCCGCACGAACCGCCTCGTGAACGACATGATGGTGGGCGCCTACCTCAGCCGTTTCAAGGGGCGCGGCATGGACTTCGAGGAACTCCGCGATTACATGCCCGGCGACGACGTGCGGGACATCGATTGGAACGTCACCTTCCGCATGGGCCGGCCCTTCGTGAAGCGCTATCGCGAGGAGCGGGAACTGGGCGTGATCCTCGCGATGGATGTATCCGCGTCGGGCGCTTTCGGTTCCCTGCATCGGAGCAAGCGCGAATTTTCCTCGGAAATCGCCGCCACACTGGCGTGCTCGGCGGCGCGCAGCGGCGACAAGGTCGGCCTGCTGCTCTTCACTGATCGCGAGGAATTATTTCTGCCGCCGCGCAAGGGCCGCAGCCACATCCTGCGCGCGATCCGCGAGATGCTCTTTTTCCAGCCCAGGCATCGCGGAACAAACATCCCCGCCGCGCTGACCTATCTCAATCACGTGATCCAGCGCCGTTCGATTGTTTTCCTGCTGACGGATTTTCTGCACAGCTTTGGGCCGGACGCGCGGGGCATGCAGGCGGGACGCGATGCCGTGGGGCAGATCGGCATGACCAATTCGCGCCACGACCTCGTCTGCGTTCACCTGCACGATCCGCGTGAAAGCCAGTTGCCGAAGGCCGGCCTGCTCACGCTGGAGGACGCCGAAACCGGCGAAGTGCTCGAGGTGGACTCGTTGCGCGGCACCGTGCGGCAGACTTACGCGGACACAAACGCGGCGCGGCTGGCCGATCTCGATCGGACCTTGCGCCGCGCCGGCGTGGACACCCTGCGCTTCAGCACGGGAGAGCCATTCGCGCCCACGCTGCAGCGCTTCTTTGAAACCCGCCGGGGAAGGAGGCGCGGATGAAAACCGGCCCTCTGCTCGCAATGTTTCTCTGTCTCAGCGCGCGAGCCGCCACGAATGACATTCCCGTCCTGCGCCCGCCGCGCGGCGAAATGACCTCGAGTTTCTGGCTGCAATACGGCTGGCTTTGCATTCTTGCCGGGGTGACAGCCCTTGTGCTTCTGACGCTCGGACTCCGTTCGTTGCTGCGGCCGCATGCGCGACCGGCCCAGCCATTCGAGATGACGGTATGCCAGAACCTGGAACGACTGCGCGAACGGCGGCAGGACGGCACGCTGGTTTCGGAAGTCTCCCGGATTCTGCGCGAATACCTCCATTACGCCCTGGAACTTCCGCCGGACGAATTGACGACCACCGAATTTCGCGAAGCCTTGCGCGCTCATCCGCTCATGAGCATGGAACTGGCGACGCAAACAGTCGATTTTCTCGCGCACTGCGACCGGCTCAAATTCGCGCCCGCGCAGGACGGGCCGCCGCTGGACTCCGTTTCCGGGGCGCTGAAATTGATCGGCCGGATTGAGACGAATCGCCGCCAGGCCGTCATGCAAGGTCAGGCTCCGCCGCGCGCCGCATGAATTCGCATTTCCAATTTCAGTATCCGTGGCTGCTCGCGCTGCTCGCGCTGCTGCCGGTTTATGCGTTTCTGCGCGGACGCCCGGGCAGGTTCTCGGCGCTGCGTTTCCCGAGCGCCGATATTGCACGCGCCGCGGGAGGAGCGGCCCGGGCGGCGGCGGGACGGCTGCTGATCTTTTTGCGCGGTCTTACGGTTGCGCTGCTCATTATCGCGATCGCCGGTCCGCGCATTGTCAACGACCACACCGAGACCGAGGCCAGCGGCGTGGACATCATGCTCGTGCTCGATCTCTCGTGGTCGATGATGTCGCTGGACATGGGCGGCTCCAACGAAGAGAGCACGCGCTTTGGCATCGCCAGTTCGGTGCTCGAGGATTTCATCAGCCGGCGGCCGAATGATCGCATGGGATTGATCGCTTTTTCCGGTGTGCCGTATCTCGCCTGCCCGCTGACGCTCAATCACGACTGGCTGGTGCAGAATTTGAAGCGGCTGCACATCGGAACCATTCGGGAGCTCGGCACGGCCATTGGCGACGCCACCGCAGCCGCGGCCAAACGGCTTAAAATGCTCAAGGACAGCAAAAGCCGGATCATGATCCTGCTGACCGATGGCGACAATAACCAGGGCGAGATTGATCCCATCCCAGCGGCGCAGGTGGCCGCGGCGCTCGGCACGAAGATTTACACGGTCGGGATCGGCATCGAGGAGCCCTGCCAGCTCCCCGCGTTTGACACCAGCACCGGGAAATTGCGCCATGGACCGAATGGCGAAATCATCCCCACCATCACGCTGCAACCGGCCAATTACACCGTGCTCGGCGACATGGCCCATCTATCGCACGGGCATTTTTTCCGCGCCAAGAATCGCCGCGAATTGCAGGGCATTTACAACGAGATTGACCGGTTGGAGAAAACCGAGGTAAAGCTGCGTCGGTTCACGACCTTCACGCCGCTGTTCCAGTGGCCGCTTCTCGCGGCGTTCGCCCTGCTGTCGCTGGAGGTGATACTGGCGAACACGCGCTATCGCCGCCTGCCATGAACCTCGCGCACCCACATTTCGCCGAACCCGGCTGGCTCTGGCTCGCCGCGCTGGCCCCGGTGTGCCTCGTTCTGCTGCACCGGTATGCGGCATGGGCGCGGAAGCGACAGTTGCGATCCTTCGCGGTCGCGGAATCGCTGGCAGCTCTCGTGCAATCGCACAGCCCGGTCCGGCGCGCGATCAAGCACACGCTGCTGGTGCTGGCCGCGGCTGGCGTGGGAATCGCCCTCGCACGACCGCAATGGGGCGAGACCACAGAGGCGACACAATCGCTTGGCGAGGACGTGCTGTTCCTGGTCGATTGCTCGCGCAGCATGCTCGCCAACGACGTGCAACCGAGCCGGCTCGGTCGCGCCAAATACGCGATACTCGATTTCGTGGAGCGCCATGGACGCGGGCGCGTGGGCCTGGTGGCCTTCGCGGGGCAGGCATTTTTGCAATGTCCGTTGACTTTCGATTACGAGGCGTTTCACGAGGCTTTGGATGATGTCGACGAGCGGACGATTCCGGTCCCGGGCACAGACATTGGGCGGGCGCTCGACGAGGCGTATCGCGCGATGGAAAAATCCGACACCCGCAAGATCATGGTACTGGTCACCGACGGCGAAGACCTGGAACAATCCGGAGTGAAGACGGCGCAGGCGCTCGCGGGCAAAGGCATCGTGGTCTATACCGTCGGGGTGGGCACGGCCTCGGGAAGCCAGATTCAGATTGTCAATGACCAGGGAATGCCCGACGTGGTGCGGGATGCGGATGGCAAGCCGGTGGTCAGCCATCTGGACGCGGCAACGCTCGGCCAGATCGCACAGGCGACGCATGGGATTTACGCGCCGCTGGGGCCGCTGGGCGAGGGATTGATCCAGGTGCGCCGGCATATCGAGACAACCGCCGACGCCACGCACGTGGCGCAGGTGCGCAGGATGGGAATCGAGCGTTTTCACTGGCCGGTGGGAGTGGTGCTGGCGCTGGTGGTGCTGGAATCTTTGATTGGCACGCGGCGCAAACTGCGCGAGAATTTCACGTGAAGGTATGCGAGACCGAGCGCGATCAAATATTCCCGAGGCGATTCGATTGCGGATTGGGGGAACGATTTACATCCGCGCGTTGCTTTTATTCCTCGTCGCCACGGCATTGGGGTCTCTCCGTGCCCAGGATGTTCCCCTGCCCGTCTCCTCGCGTGACCTTTACAACGATGGCACGCAAAAATATCGCGACGGCAAGCTGAACGAGGCGGAGTCGGCGCTGCAGGGGGCGGTGTCCGGCCAGGATGACAAGGTGCAGGATACCGCACTCTACAATCTCGGGCATGTACGTTATCAGCAGGGAGTCAAGCAATTGAAGGATGGACCGGACGCAAAGGCGGCGCAATCGGCGGCCAATCACGCGGCGGATCGCGGCGACGCGGCCAATCACGCGGCGGACGATGCGCTGGCGGGGACTGACGTGGAATCGCTGCTGGCGGCCTACTTCCAGGGCCGCGGTGCGCGGAAGGAATTGAAGCAGGCAATTGACGCGCTGAAGCTGGCCATTGATTCGCACGGCGCGGTGTTGTCGAAGTGGGGCCGGGCGTCCGGTGATTTCAAGAGCGCGCACGAGCTGCAGCCGGCCGATGCGGACTCGCAGCACAACGCGGACGTGGTGGACAAAAGCATCGCGCGCCTCGTGGATGAGCAGCGCATGATGATGGAGGCGATGGCCGCGCTCCAGCAAAAGCGCGACGCCTTGAAACAGAAACTTGGGAAGATGAAGCAAAAACTCCCCGGACCGGACGGAAAACAAATGCCGGGCGGAAACGACGATGATGACGAGGACGAAGACAGTCCGCCGCAGCAGCCCAAGGAAGGCTCGCAGGAAGGCCCGGTGAAGAACGGGACAGAGATGGTGTTAACGCCTGAGGAAGCGGAGCGGTTGCTCGGATTGCTGCGGCTCGATTCGAACCGCAAGCTCCCGCTGGGTGCGACCAATACCGCGCAACCCAGGGACCACAAACATCGCGACTGGTGATTTGATGATGAGAAAAGCACTTTCAGCAACCTTGATCGGCGGGATCATCTTGTCGGCGCTCACGCTCACGCCGGACGCTGTCCGGGCGCAAGCGCCGCCGGGCGGTTCCACGCTGATCATTCAGGGAGCGAACGGGCCATTGCGGATCACTTCCACAGGCTCGATCAAGGTGACTCCCGTCAATCAGCAGGAGCAATCGCAGGCTCCGGCGCAACCGGCATCGCCCGACACACCGCCCGACCTGTTCAACTCGCTGATCAGCTCGGCGGCGTCCATCGACATGGATTCGCCGGTGACTGCACGGGCGGAATTCGACCCGCCGGTGGTCGCGGCGGGCGGGCGCGCCATCTTCCGGATCGTGCTCACCGCGCTCGACGAATCGGTGAAACAACCGGACCAGTTGCCCGCGCCGGGCGGGCTCACGGTGACACCTGGCGGACGCGCGCAGAATTATCAGCCCACCGGCACCGGGCGGTTGCAACCGCAAACGACGTTGAACTACCGGGTCATCCCGTCGACAAACGGAATTTATTCGATGCCGTCCTTCACGGTGCTGGCCTATGGCAAACCGGTGATTGTGCCCGAGGCGCAACTGGTGGTGGTGGCGCCGGGAACACCCGGCGTGAAGGACGCGCCGCATCTCATCATGGATTTGCCGACGAACAACGTGTACGTGGGCGAAATGCTGAGGATTCCCGTGGTGCTGCCCGACCCGGGCGACGGTTCGGTGGTGGGTTTCTACCAGACACACATCAAGGGCGACGCAATTTTCTCCGAGGCGGCGTCATTCGGTGTCCGGCGCGATATCGTGCACGACGGCGGCCATGATTACGCGGCATTCGTGCAGGACGTGACCATCACGCCGATGCGCGAAGGACCGCAGACGCTGGTGGCGCAGGCGAATTGCAATCGAATCCACTCGAACCAGCCGGGCGCATTCACCAGCACGCTCATTGATTCCGACCCGCAGGTGCTCGATGTGAAATCGCTGCCGGAGGACGGACGGCTGGCGGGATTCAACGGCGCGGTGGGGGCGCTCCAGGTGGACACGCCGCAGCTTTCCACAAACGTGATCAAGGCCGGCGACCCGTTGAAAATGGCGGTGATCGTGCGCGGCGAAGGAAATCTCGGCCACATCACGCCACCGCAGATTCCGCTCCAACACGACTGGCAGACCTTTCCGCCGATTGCCGACATGACGCAACCATTTGTCATGCAGCAGCGGGGTTTCACGGTCTTCGAATACACCATGATTCCCTTGAACGAACGCGCCGCGGCCACGCCCGCGATTCCCTTCAGTTGTTTTGATCCCAAACGCGGCGCGTATGTGGACCTCACGATTCCGCCGATGCCGGTTACGGTGAAGCCGTCCGAGTCCGGCTGGAAGACGGCGAACGCGAACGCGGCGGCCGCGGAGGACGCGATGAACCAGGACGGCGCGCTGGCCCTGACCGGGCTGGCCGAGGGGCCGGGCATCAGCGCCGGGAGCCTCAGGGCGGCGCAGCAGCAGTGGTGGTTCGCGGGACTTCAGTTTGTGCCTGCGGGCTTGCTGGTGGGATTGTGGAGTTGGGACCGGAGACGGCGCCGGCTGGAGCGGCATCCGGAAATTCTCCGGCGCAAACGTGCGCGGCGCGGAGTGAAACGTGAATCGGGCCTGGCACGCAAGGCGGCTGAGGAACGGGATGCATCCGGTTTCGCGACCGGCGCGGCGAACGCGCTGCGCGAAGCCTGCGCCCCGGGCGACGCCGCCAACCCGGAAGCGCTGGTCTGCGCCGACGTGCTGTCAAAGCTGCCCGATGAGGAACGCCGCGGACGCGAAGGCGAAGTGGTGCGGAAGATTTTTGCCGCCGCGGACGCGGCGCGCTTCGGCGCAAACGGACGGAACGGCGTGGACGTGCTGGAACTGCGCCGGGACTGGGAACAGGTCATGGATTTGTTGAAGGCAAGGTTATGAATTGCGGATTGCCGATTACCGATTGCGGATTGAAAGAAGCTGGCGCACGTATGCGCGCCCTTCACCATTTCTCACGCTTCTTCCGGATGCTCGCGTTCGTGAGCATCCTCTGCTGTGCTTCCGGCACGCGCGGAGAGGATATGTTTCAGCAGGGGGCGAAGGCTTATGTGGCGGGGGCGTTTGCGAAATCGGCGGATTATTTTCGGCAGGCGGTGGCGGCGGAGCCGTCGGCGGGTGGATTGCAGAATCTCGGGAACGCGGAATGGCAGTGCGGCCGGACCGGGGCGGCAATTCTCGCGTGGGAGCGATCGCAATGGCTGGACCCGTTCAGCGCGAACACGCGGGGCAATCTGCGTTACGCGCGGAAGGCGGCGCAATTAGAGGCGCCGGAACTGGCGTGGTACGAAATTTGTTCTGCCTGGCTGCCGGTCAACGCATGGGCATGGCTGGCGTGCCTGAGCCTATGGGCGGCTGTCGGGATGATGTTCCTGCCCGGCATACTGCGCTGGCCGCGCGCAGATTGGCATCAGGGAGTCGCCGCGGCCGGGTTCGCGATTTTTCTGCTGACAATCCCGGCACTCGCGGGGACTCACACGCGCTCGCGCATGGGTATCGTGCTGGCGAAGGACACACCGTTGCGGCTGACACCGACAAAGGAAGCGCAGGTGCTCGCGAAAATTCCGGCGGGCGAATCCGCGCGGTTGGAACGGGAGCGCGGCAATTATGTATTCATCCGCACCAGCGGCGCGGCCGGATGGGTGGAAAGCGGACAGTTCGGGTTGATTGCGTGCGATCGTGGGGAACTGGGGAAGGAAAGTTCAACCACGAATAAACACGAATAGACACGAATCACTGCGCGGAAAACCCCTTCTTCATCGCGAATGTGTCCGAGGACCAATCGCAACAATGACCGCCAGCCCGGTGCTCTTGATCGAAAAACGGCAAACCTCCTGGATTGCGACTTAAGTCTATCCCACGCCGATTCTTCTTCCACATTGCTGCGACTGGTTCCCAAAAGCGGAAGACAGTCGCGCTCCGCATCGGCAAATGATTACGGCCAGGTCCAGGAGAACGGGAATGTCAGGCGATAATATTGATGGGCCGCGTTGCCCGAGGTGGGAACGAAGACGGATTGAGTGACGTTGCTGCTCGTGAAGCCCTGCAATGAGGTCCACGAAGTCAAATTGCTGCTCACGAGCACCGTGCCATTCCGCCCGACGGGGACACTGGCAAGATCAAGACGGTTGCTGCCGTTGGCGAGGGTTGTGACGTTCGTGATCATCGGCGGAGAAATCAGTTGCTGAACAAGGTTGGCCATCTGTGTGTGAACTTTGGCCGTCGGGTCTCGCGAATCCCAGTATATATAGTTCGTGCCACGGCCAGTGAGAGAATAATCCGTGTTATTTGGATCGTCCAAGGCATCGACGCTGACCTTGCGGCCGTCGCCAAGCTGGGTAAGCGCATTGGTCACCCCGTATGATGACGGGCTGGCCAGGATGTTATCCAAAAGCGAAAAAAAATCGGGCCGATAAATCGTCAATGCGGGATATTGCACCGCAACCAGGTTCAACATGTTGGAAAAGGAATTGTTGAAATTGACGAACTGCTGCCGGATGAATGAAAGACTGGCAGAAGGCAGTCCATCAAATTCCGGGATTTTTCCCAGGTCAACCATGCTGGGGATCACCATTGTGCGAACGCCCTTTCCATACAAATTCGTAATCGCTTTGTATTGATTGGTCGTGCACTGATTGATTGTATTGGTCCAGACAGCGCTTGGCGCGTAAGGAGGGGAGCTTTCCAGCAGCAAAACAAAATCCGCGTCGCTGACCCATATGATTATCAACGCCGTGGCAACATCTGCCGGCGTTTTGAATTGGACCGCATTCGTGTAAGGCACGCTCGCGGTGGATATCAAATTGGAGCTGGTATCCCCGAAATACGACCAGTTCCGATTTGAGTTAAACGTGAGTCCCTGCCGTTGCGCCAGAACCTCAACCCACACCCGTCCGTTGGAATTCCGATCACCGTAATAAAGACCACCCCCAGTCGTATTATCCGTCGTGGTCGAAGCTCCATCCCCGAAAACATAGAGCGAAGTAAATGCGGAAGCGGAAGATACAATCCAGCAGAGCGAAAGGAGGATGCAGGTTAATGTAACTTCCCGCTTCATCGGCGGCAAGCATGCCTGAAGTTACTCGGAATTAGAAGCTTTTTGTTGCGGCGCGGCGGCAGCGACCGATTTGCCGATGGCGCGGAGTTGATCGAGGAAAGGTTGCGAGATGAGGCCGTTCTTCTGCACCGGCGTATCCCAGGTGATCACACCCTGCATATCAACAACCTGATGGGTGTGGGCGATGGCCTGCTCGGTGCTGAAGCGCGGCTCGCCCATGCCCCAACGCTGGCCGAGAAAGCTCAGGAAATGCACCTGGCAGCCGTCGATTATTCCGTTGTTTGCCCGACGGATCATGGCGCGATCCAGGTCGTTAATTTCGCCGGCGGTATAATCCTCGTCGGGAGAAATGGAAAGCGCGCGGTCCACGACGCCCGGGTTGAAGGCGACGATGGAGTCGGGATTGCCCGCGCGGGCGGCGGCGGCGAAGCTGGTGAAGTTGGGCGGCGCCGGGTCCCGATACATGGCGTTGGGCCAGTAACAGCCGTCGAACCACCAGCCGCAAACGTTCGTGCCCCAGCGCGTGGACCAGTCGCGGATGACCGCCTCCCATTTGAGCTGGAACTCGCGATTGCGATTCGGACCGCGCTGGTGTTCCAGGGCCTTGACCGCCTTCGCATCACCACCGGGCGCGCCGGAGGGCAGATAGACCATCAGGCGGATGCCGCGTTTGTGCAACGCCGCCGCGAGGTCGGAGATCAAGTCGCGCCGCGAGCATTTGCTGGGGTTGTTGCCGACCAGCTTGTCATACGTTGCATTCGGCGCGAGATAATAGCCGGAGTTCTGGCCGATGGAGATGAGATGATACCCGGCGCCGGTGGATTGGATCTGGCCGGCGAGGCCGTCGACATCGAAATTATCCACGAGTTCGTTCCAATGCTCGACGCTCATCGGCTCGTTATCGGCGCGGGCGCGCCAGTCGGCCAGGTAGTGAGTCATGATACCCCAGCGGGCCTGCTGCATCCACGCCGCGCGCGATGGGCGGACGGCGGAGTCGGGCGCGTGCACGGTGCGGCAGGCGGCGAGCAACACCAGGGGGAACAGAACAGCCCAGGCACAGTTTCTGGCGCGCATAACGGGATCCTTACTCCCGGGCCTTGGCAATCGTCTGGCCCTTGCGGTCGGGAATGCCGGGTGAATTGAGGACCGTGAAGTTCTCCACCTTTTCCATCCGCATGGTTTCGATGCCGGCGGGTTTCTCCGTTTTGAAATTGTCCAGCGTCAGACCGTCGACATCGTAGGCCGCGAGCGGCGGGCGCCGATCCTCGGCTTCAAAGGAAAACTCGACGTTCTTGAAGGTGATGTTTTTTGCATGGCGGATGTAAAATCCGGAAGCCGGCCGCTGCCCCAGGCTGCGCGGGGAATAATCCTTGGGATAGGGTGGAACAATGTCTGCCATCTCGGCCGTGCCGCCGCCTTTGTAGACGATCTTCACATTTTCGAGGCTGATGTTCTCGATGTGCCCTTCCGGCCGGCCGGAAATGGTGCTTGGGAAGACCGGCCCCTGCCGTCCGCCCTGGCAATCGGTGACCGTTACATTGGTGATCTTGACGTTCTTGATCGTGCCGACCTTCTTGTCGGGATCGCCGCTGCGCAGGCGATCGGTAATCAGGATATAGATCGGGCTCGCGGCGCCCTTGATGGTGATGTCGCGGTAGTTCACGTTGTCGATTACGGCGCCGTCGTTGCAGGTGATGCCGATGCCGGCCTTCATGGCGCGGCCGATCCGGATATTCCACATGTTCACATTGTAGAAATCGCCCGCGGTCTCGGAGCCGAACTGCAGGCCGTTGCAGCCGGATTCGAAATAACAATCCCAGCAATAGATGTTTTTGCTCATGATCCTGCGGCCGAGCGCGTAATCGCTTTTCACGCCGAAGGTGTCATCGCCGCAACCGGTGAAGCGGCAATCGTGCATCTGGACATCGCGGCAGCCCATGAGGTCGACGGCATCGCGCGATTCCTTGATGACAACGTTCGCAAAGGTGATGTTCTCGCAATCGTTGAGGAGGTAGACAAAGTGGCCGCCCTTCTCGTGCGTGACACCCTGGAAGGAGAGGTTTTTGCCGATCTTGATCGCGATCAGTTTGTCGCCGCCGACTCCGCCCGGCTTGGGATCACCGTGGCCGATTGCGCCGCCGTTGATCCTGCCGCCCTCGATGGCGAAGTTCTCGAGGTTCTCACCCCACATCAGCGCATCATGGAAATGGCTGTGCCCGAAATCCTGGTACTTCGAAAAGGCATTGGTTTCCGGCGCGTCATAACCGTCCTTCGCGCCAAAGATGACCGCATTCGTATCGAGGAGAAGCCGGACGTTGTTCTTGAGATGGATGGAGGCGGCAAGATATTTGCCGTCTCGGAAATGAACGGTACCGCCGCCCTCGCCGCTACACTTCTCGATGGCGCGGTTGATGGCGGGCGTGTCGTTGGTGACGCCGCCGCCCGTCGCGCCGAAGTCGGTCACTTCATAGGTCTGCGCGCGGAACGTGGGAATTTTGAAATCCGGCGGGGTGAAGGGGTCTGAGGCTTTGGCGCACGGAACGATGGCGGCGAGTCCAAGCAGGGGAATGATAAAACGGAGGTGTTTCATGATCGAATTTAAGAACGGCACAACAGCATGCAATGCGGGTGGTTCGCGCAAAAAGCAAACGGAGAAAGCGGACTGGTGTCAATCAATTAATAATCATTAAGCCATCCACAGGGAGCCGGAAGCAGCAACCTCGAATGAACACGAATGGACGCGAATATTGTCGCAATGAAAATTCTTGAAAATAAAAGTTGCATTTTTGCATGACGTGCTACATTCGCGACCAATGAGAGACGCACGGCGTTGGTCGCGCGCAAGTCTGGGTGCAGTTGCGATCGTTCTTCTGATCATCGGCGGATTCCGCAGGGCGCAGGCGGCGGATCATCTGGAACAAATCCGAAACCGGGGAGTTTTGCTCTGGGGAGCGGACGCGGAGGGAGGCGCGCCTTATGTGTATCCCGATCCGCAGAAGCCGGAGCAGTTGACCGGGTTCGAATACGAACTCGCCGACGCGCTCGCCGCGAAGCTGGGAGTGAAGGCCCGGATGGTCCAGAACCAATGGGACCAACTCATCCCGGCGCTCGATCGCGGCAACTTCGACATCATCCTCAACGGCCTCGAGATTACGCCCGAGAACCAGCAGCACATCGCCATGTCGCATCCGTATTTCGTGTACACGCAGCAGATCGTGACGCGCAAGGACACGGCAGGACTGGCGAAACTGGAGGACCTCAAGGGCAAGCCGGTGGGCGTGCTGTCATCGTCGGTCGCGCAACGGCTGGTGGAGAAAATGGGTGGGGCTGATCTGAAGATTTATCCGGGCAACGTCGAAAGTTTCCGGGATCTAAAGGCGCGGCGCATCGAGGCCGTGGTGCTCGACCTGCCGATCGCCCTGTTCTACGCCAAGCCGGACGAGGAACTGAAGCTCTCCGGCGCGCCGTTCGCGCCGGGTTATTACGGGATAGGGCTGAAGAAGGAGGACGTGACGCTGGCCGCCGCGCTCAATCAGGCCATCGGAGAGCTGGCTGCGGACCACACGCTGGAGCGAATTTACCAGAAGTACGGAGTGTGGGACGACCGGCAGGCGGCGTTGAAGGATTTCCACACGGAAACCGCGGCGCACGTGAAGAGCGTCTCCACGATCCGGCAATGGTCGAAGTATCTGCCGCTGCTGCTGCGCGGCGCCGCGGTGACCGTGGAATTGTCGGTAATCGCAATGGCCGTGGCAGTGCTGGTGGGATTGGTGGTGGTGTTGCTGCGGGTGTACGGAATCGCGCCGCTGCAATGGTTTGCCAAAGGTTACGTGGAGGTGATCCGCGGGACGCCGCTGCTGATCCAGCTTTACCTGATCTATTACGGCCTGCCGCAGATCGGCGTTCGGCTGAACGCGTTCTTCGCCGGAGTTTTGGGACTGGGCTTGAATTACGCCGCATCGGAAGCGGAGAACTATCGTGCCGGCATCCAGGCGGTGCCGTACGGCCAGACGGAAGCCGCGCAGGCGCTGGGAATGAGCCGCTGGCAGACGTTTCAGCACATCATTTTGCCGCAGGCGTTCCGCATCGCAATTCCACCGATGACCAACGATTTCATCGCCATGTTCAAGGACTCGTCGATCGTGTCGGTGATCACGATGGTGGAGCTGACGAAAGTCTACGGCATGCTGGCGATGTCCACTTACGATTACATCGGCCTTGGGCTGATGACCGCGGGAATTTATTTTGCGCTGAGCTATCCGGCCTCGCTTTTTGCCAACTGGCTGGAACAAAGGATGAAATATGATCGCCGTTAATCAACTGGTGAAATCGTACAACTCGAATCGCGTCCTGCACGGGATAGACCACGAGCAGACGCGCGGCGAGGCGGTGGTGTTGATCGGGCCGAGCGGCTGCGGCAAGAGCACGTTTCTGCGCTGCCTTAACCAGCTTGAAATAGCCGACTCCGGCACGATCACGATTGGAGGCGTCACGATCGAGGGCGGCCGCCCTCCGCGTACCAAGGAGGAACGCGAGATGCAGCGGCAATTGCGGCTGCGCGCGGGAATGGTTTTTCAATCGTTCAACCTGTTCCCGCACCTCACGGTGCTGCAGAACGTGACCGAGGCGCCGATGGTGGTGAAGGGTGTGAACCGCGCAGCGGCGGAGGAACGGGCGCGCGGTTTGCTGGCCAAGGTGGGTCTGGAGAACAAGGCCGATGCGCATCCGGCCCAACTCTCGGGCGGCCAGCAGCAGCGCGTGGCGATTGCGAGGGCGCTGGCGATGGAACCGGACGTGATGCTGTTCGACGAACCGACCAGCGCGCTGGACCCGGAACTGCGCGACGAGGTGCTGCGCGTCATGCGGCAACTCGCCGAGGAGGGAATGACGATGATTGTAGTGACGCACGAAATGCAGTTCGCCCGGGAAATGGCGGATCGGATCTTGTTTTTCGATGGCGGTATGGTGGCGGAGGCGGGGCCGCCGGAACAAATCTTCGGCGAGCCGCGAAATGAAAGGACGCGGGATTTTGTGAAGCGGGTGGCGGTGAGATAGGCTGGTGCGTGATGCGTGGTGCGTGTTTCGGATGGGATGCGAAGAACGCCACGAAATGATTGTTCAACTTCAGGTTCAATTACGGGACAGATTTTGCTCGGTAGAAGCGGGCCGCGGAGGGAGAGCCGAGAGGGTCGGAGAACTGGACGAGACCGGAGGAATCGGCGGGGAGCGTGGGGGAGAGATTGCCGTAGGGGCCCGGAGCCTTGGAGGCGGATTGGAGGACGTAATTCTGGCCGGCGATGCCGGTGTAAGTGAGTTGGACCATGGTGTTGCTTCGCGTGGCGAGCAGTTGGCCGAAAGGCGGGCCGATGAAAACGGGAGTCACAAGGGTGGAGGCGTCCACGGTCGCGGTGACACCGCCCGTGCCCGTAGAAATCCCGGTGAACGTGGCGGTGGCGGTGCCGGGAGTCTGAATGAACTGCTGAACGTTCGAAAGGATGCCCTTTGCCGGGCCGCTGAACAAAATCGGCACGCCGGCCAACGCTCCGAGATTTGCGGGAGATACAGGGTTGCCGACCGAGTCGGTCAGGAAATCCGCGATGATCAGAGTGTTGCTGCCGGTGGCAACGTCGGCAGGCGAGGCGGTGAGTTCCAGTTGCAGCAGCGGACCGACGGCGGGAGCGCTTTCGTCGCTGCCGGAGCGGGCCAGCAATCCGCCCGAGGCCGGGAGAGTGACAATCGGACCCGGCCCCGAATTGCTGCTCCACCAGTCGTAATTGAAAGTTGCTGATCCGAAGGGGACAGAGTTGGTTGAGGGACCGCCCTGGAAAAAGACCAAGCCGCGGGAGGCCGCGTTGCTGACGAACCGGCAGTAAGTCACGGTCAGAGTGGTGGCAGAATTGTATATGGCGCCGCCCTGCCCGCTTCCTCCGCCTGATGGGAGCGGAAGCTGGGCGGAATTGTTGGTGAAGGTGCATTGCGAAATGGTGACGGCGGAAGATTGCGAATTGATGGCGCCACCCTGCCCCGGGTCGGCAGCGTCGGCGGACTCGGCTTGATTGCTGTCGAACCAGCAGCCGGTGATGGCGCCGGAGCTGGCGCTGATGGGGTCGAGACTGGCAAAGAGCGCGCCGCCGCTGCCGGGGACGGGGTTGGAATTGGCGCTGCCCTGGGTGGATTTGTTGTGCAGGAATGTGCAGCCGGTCACGGTGAGATTTCCGGGGAAGCCGAGGCCATTGGCAAAGCTGATCGCGCCGCCGGATTCCATGCTGGCCGTGTTGCCAATAAACGCGCAGTTCTGAAGCGAGAGATTGCCGCCGCCGCTCCAGGAGATCGCGCCACCGGAATCGAGGACATCGGCAGCGTTGGTGGCGAAGATGCAGTTGATGGCGGCCAGGCTGTCATTTGTTCCGCCGCCGAGAATGGCTCCGCCGCCAAATGCGGCGTCCGAAACGCCGCCGTTGGTCGGAAAGCCGCCGGTCAGCACAATGTTTTGCAGGGCGACGTGAACGTTGCCGACGACTTTGGAGTCGAGATCGGCGATGCGATTGACGTGATCGGTTTGTTTGATGGTGGAAGCGGGGGCGCCGGCAAGGTTGGTGGCGCCGATGATGGTGATGTTGGTATCGAGCACATTGCCGAAAGCAAGCTGGCCGAGCGAAAGATCGATCTCTCCCGCGGGAAGAACAATGGTGACGCCATGGAGGTTTGTGGCGTCGGAAGCTTCCAGTGCGGAGCGGAGGGTTATGTGTGAGGTATTGTCGAGGCCTGTGCCGGAGGCCGGAATGGCGGCGTGGGTGTCGGCTAGGGAGTTGACATTGAAAATCACGGCCGCGCGGACAGCGGCGAAAAAAAGGGAGCAAAATGCAAACACCAGGCCGGTGGCGGCCAGTGGCGGGGGACGCAGGCGTTTTGTGGCAGTCTGCCGGGACACGTTTGGGTTGACTCTGACTGGCGCGAGTGTGGCAGGTTTTGGGGCGGCGGGCAATTAAGAGAAAGACACAGGATGCGCATGGTCCCAGAATGGTCGCAAGGGAACAGCTTCGGAAATCGTGAATTCCCTGGAACTTCCTGGATAAGCAGTCCGCTCCCGGCTATCCAAACGATCCAATCAGAGGAAATCTTGCAATCAAGCCGGACCTTCAAGGTTCACCGGGCATTGATGAACCTCGATGGTGATGTGGACGAGTTCGTCGTGTTGCTTGAGCAACTGCTTGTACGCGTCGGGGGATTTCGGGGTGCGGGCGACGAGGGCGATGATGGCGGCGAACTTGTTGACGCCGAGCTGCCAGATGTGCAGGTCGGCGATGGCGGTGTCGCCGTCCTCAAGAGCCTTCCGGATTTCCAGGTTGAGATCGCAATTGTCCGGCTCGCGGTCGAGGAGGATGACGGTGGTGTCGCGGATGAGAGTGTAGGCCCATTGGGCGATCACGACGCTGCCCACGATGCCCATCGCCGGATCGAGCCAACCCCAGCCGAAGATAAGGCCGCCAGTCAGCGCGAAGATGGCGAGCAGGGAGGTGGCGGCATCGGCGATCACGTGGAGATAGGCGGCCTTGAGATTCAGGTCGTGATCATGACTGTGGGTGTGTGAGTGAGAACCTGATTGATCGTGATCGTGACCGTGGTCGCCGTGGTGATGTTGGTGGTGATCGTGGCCGTGATGGTGATGACCGCCCTGGAGCAGAAGCGCGCTGACCACATTTACAGCGAGGCCGGCGCAGGCGACCATGATCGCTTCGGAGAAATTGATTTTGACCGGGTGCAACAGGCGGAGGATCGATTCGCCGGCCATGAAGAGCGCGATTGCGCCCAGGAGAATGGCGCTGGCGAAAGCGCCCAGGACGGTCATTTTGCCGGTGCCGAAGCTGTAGGATTTATTTGTAAGATGCCGGCGCGCGAAGGCGTAGGCGATGGCGGTGATCAGGAAGGCGGCGCAATGGGTGCCCATGTGGCAGCCGTCGGCGAAGAGCGCCATGGAATGAAAGTGCAGTCCGGCGATGATCTCGACGATCATCATCACGACGGTGAGGGCGAGCACGCGGCGGGTGCCTTTTTCAGCGGCGGCGGAGGGCGGGCAGAAATCGTGCCGGTGCTGCCAGGGATCGAGGTTTGCGGTCGCTTGCATGGAGATAATCTAGGCGGGCATGATTAAGATTCAATAATGCATCGGCACGGGTGTTTTACACAAATGAAACTACAATATTCTGGACACTGCCGGGCCGCGTGATACATATGGCTGCAGGTGATGGCTCGGAGGCTTGATCCGCAAAGCTGCCTTCGGCCAGACCCTGGCAGGGACGCCGACGTCAACGCAAACGCCTGAACGCTGCACCGCACATGACCGGAATGATCTTGCTGGTGGACGACGATTTCGACCTGCGGTTCATGCTGTACAATTATTTCCGGCTCGTCGGTTACAATCTCGTTACAGCAGACGATCCACCGCAGGCGATGCGCGTGATCAATGAGAATCCGGTGGACGTCATCATCCTGGATGTTCGCCTCCGGGCCGGCAGCGCCTCCAGCCTGCTGGAATACTTCCGCGAACATCACTCGGACATTCCCGTGCTTCTGTACACCAGCCTGCCACCCGATGACGGATTGGTGGTCGATCTGATGAACCAGGGCGCGAAAAGGTATGTGCACAAAGGCGGCGACCTCGAGGAATTGCTCAAGGTGATCCAGTCGACGCAGAAGAAAAAGCACTCTTAGACTCGTCAGTTGCTGGTCAGCGCTGGAGTTGGGGTTCTGCGGGTTGCGGGCGACCGGACTGGGTGGCCGGCTTCTCCGGCGCTTCCTGGAGTCCCAAGGCCCGGCGGAACGCGGTGCTGGATTCGATCATCGTTTCGAATGCCTTCCGGCTCACTGATACCAGCGTGGTCGGCTCGGCGGCCATGGCGCTGAACGGCCAGCGCGCGCCTTCCACAAGCTCCTGATTTCCGAAATGTTGCCCCGCGGTCAAAGATTTGACGACGCGATCGCCGTCGAACAAATCCACCCGCCCATCCTTCACGATGTAAAATGAAAAGGCCGGTTCACCCGCGTGAAACACCACGCAACCCGGTTCGAGGTGCATTTCCCCGAATAATTCCGTCGGGCCGGGCACCAGCACGCTGATGTCCCTCGGGAAGAACAGATCCATCGTCCAGTCCACCATCACCCGCAATTTGCGCTGCAGCCGCGGCAGCTTCAGCAGGTAAACCGTGCGCCAGATCCACCAGGCAACAAATCCTGAGAATTGCACACCCATGATCTCGGCGACGGCGCTGAAATGGCCGATGGACGCCAGTTGTCCGAGGTTTTTGTGCCGAAAAGGCTGCGGTTCCTGGCCGCGCAAAACCTGCGCAATATTTTTGCCGAGCACCTTTCCCTGGCGTTGCGCGAACTGCGCGGTGGCAGGCGATTCCTTCCCGTCAACCGGCACGGCGGCACAATCACCCGCGGCCCAGAGCCGGTCATGTCCGGGAACGCGCATGGCGGAATCGGTGACAATGCGCCCCTTTTTTGTCTGCAATCCCGCTGCGGCGCACAAGTCCGTCACGACCGGGTGCGGCGCGTTGCCCACGGTGGATATGACCGTGGTGGCGCCAATCGGATCGCCCTTGTCGAGGAAAACGCGGTAAGCCGTCATGGATTTCACGCGCGTATTAAGGAGGATTTCCATTCCCCGACCGCGCAATTTGCGTTCGGCGTACCTGCCGAGTGATTCGCCGACTTCGGGCAGCAGGGTAGGCCCGCTGTGCACGAGCACCACCCGCAGCGGAACATCGCGGAGGTTGTGGTAGTATTTTTTGATTCGCTGCAACAGGTCCAGCATCTGGCCCGCAGTTTCCACACCCGAGTAACCACCGCCGACCACCACGAACGTAAGCAGATGACCGATGTGCTCCCGATCCTGCTCCAGGTTTGCCTGTTCCAGGCGATTGATTACCGTGGTCCGGATTTTCAAGGCGTCCCCCACCCCTTTTAAGACGAGGCTGTGTTCCGCCATGCCCGGCACGCGGCTCAAATCCACAACGCTGCCGAGCGCCAGGACCAGATGGCCGAACTCAAGCTCCACGTTTTGCGTGACCCGGCCGGCGTCGAGGATCAGCCGGCGTTCCTTGAGATCGATTTCCACGATACTGCCGCGCATCACATTCACGCCCCGGCAGAATTGGCGCAGGGGATTCACGACGTCCAGCGGCGACAGCGATGCCGCCGCCACCTCGGCGAGCATCGGCTGGAATACCATGATGTTTTGCCCGGCAAGCAATCCGACCTTGTAAATACTCTCACGCCCCAACGCCCGGGCGAGGCTTCGCGCACAATACGCGCCGGCAAAACCGCCTCCCGCGATCAGCACCTCGAACCGCTGGGTTTCCATTGGCGACTGTTTAAACCTCATAAAGGAACCTACTCGCGGGAGGTTGCGCGTCAACGCGGGGTTTCCCGACGGTGATTTAGCCGCGTGGCGGGGCCGGCACTTTTGCTATTGGCATCCGATTGCTCGCACCGGATGATCGCCCCATGAGGAAACGCATTCCGGCCATTGCCGTCGTTCTTGGGCTTGCCGTCGTCCTCTTCATTGCTCTCTCGCGGACCCCGGGCCCGCCTGAACCCATTTACCTAAACAAACCCTACCAGGCCTGGCTCAAGCAGTACAATGCTGAACACTGGGTTGCCCATGGATTTGTCCCGGCGAACAGCCCGGAAGCCGCCATCAACGCGATCGGCACGAACGCCATTCCCACTTTGTTGCGCATGATCCAGAAGCGGCAGTGGGCCTGGCAACGGAACTGCATCCTGCTGTTGCGGCGTCAATCCTGGTGAAATTCGACTGGTACACCGACCAGGAGACCCGGGACCTGGCCGTCCATGCTTTCTCGTTTCTGGGCCTGCGCGCCAACTCCGCCGCCCCGGAGCTCATGGACATTGCTTTTTATCACAAGGATGGGCAGGTCCGCTCCGCCGTTGCCCGGGCGCTGAACTACGTTCAACCCGAAGACAACCGGCTGCTCGGACGGCCCGGCTTCTGACAATCCACACCCCGGTTGATAATAATTTACTTTTTTTCAAAAGTTGCTGGACAAAATGAGGACGCGGGGTTTCTAATGCGATCGCGCTTCGCGTAAGTGTGGAGCGTAAGAAAAGTTCCTGCATCCCGTCCTGGCTTCCTCAACAGAGCAAGGTGCAAGCACGACAGCCGTGGTGTGACCTTGATTCCTGTGGTTCCAAATTTCGGCCGCGCCGTGGCGCAACCATCAACCCTAAAAATGGAAGCCATCTCATAAAATGCTTATGAAATCGCTTCAAACGCCATGCCATGAAAATCCTGTTCTCGAGAGTGTTCGGCCGGTTTGCCGAACTTGCCAACACCCAACCGCTCCTCGCGCTGTTCGTCGGCGCCGCATTTCTCGCGGTGTTCCTCAGCGTCGCCCTGCAGTCGCGTCCCCGACCAACGCAAGCCGCATCGCCCAGTCTGCTGTGGACCCTTTACTCGCGCCTGGGTGTGCTGCTTTGGGCGTGTTCGCTGGTGGGATTGCTCGCGGCCGGTTTGTCCGTGCTGCGATCCTACCTGCACCAGAGCGTGGCGGGGTTTCAGCGCAGTCACGGACGCATCACCGAAGCCAACTATAACGCGGTCCAGACGATCTGGGGCGCCGAACAAAACCAGGGCGAACTCAAGCCCGAGTTGTATTACGAGGAGGAGGTTACGGAGCGGATTGAATCGGAAGACCTCACCAAGCCGGCGGTTTTGCGGAAGAAAACCGTGCGGCACACCATCACGGCCAATCCGTTTCTTTCGGCCCATCATGACGTGACCCTGCGCCAGAACGCGCGGAAGAAGGGTTCCGCGTTGTATGGCGGCTACGAAACCGAGTGCCACTTCGCGTGGCAGTTGAAGAACCCGACTGACCGCGACCTGAGTTCCAACCTGAGATTTCCCCTGCCCGCGGACGGGGCGATGTACGACGGCCTCTATGCGACGTTGAATGGAAAGGATGTGCTGCCACTGATGAGGATTGACGAGGCCGCGCTGGTTCTGCCGCGTCCGCTCAAGCCGGGTGAGGAACTTGATCTGCGGATCGGTTTCAAGAGTCGCGGGATGTCCTTCTGGTATCTGCAGGTGAAGGAGGCGCGTGAGATCAGGGATTTCACGCTGAATCTGATCCTCCCCGACCTGCCGAAGGCCAAACTTAATTATCCCGAAGGCTGCATGACACCGACCAGCATCAAACCGACGCCGGACGGCCAAGGCAGTCTGCTGACGTATCGGCTCGATCATGCGATCTCAAGCAAGGGAATGGGCATTGCGCTGCCCACCCTGCCCCAGCCCGGACAGACAACGAATGCGGTGCTTGGAGAAATCGAGCAAAGTTGGATGCTGTTGTTCGCGCTGGTGGCGCTGGCCTTGACATTCACGTCTGCGAAGGCCGCACAGACTGTGTCGTTGACGCTGTTGTTCGGGGCTGCCACGGCGCTGGGTTATGGATTGTTGGGCGACTTCAGCGATCTGTTGTTTGGATTCTGGGGAACCGCGGCGCTGGTGCTCACGCCGCTGTTTCTCCTGCTGGCATGGCTGCTAAAACGCTGCCTGCCGGGGTTGGCGGGTTCGCTCGTGGCGGCGCAGTTTTTGGTTTACGGACTGGCGCTGCCGTGCCTGGCCGGATTGGATAGTGACCGCGAGTTGCTTTACCTGGACATTTGCGCCGGGCTCCTGCTGGCATTCGTGGCGTGGCAGATGGTGAAGGTCCGGCATGTGATGGAAGAACCACCGATTGCGCCACAGGCAGCGTGAGCATGCAGAAGACGTTTAGCGCCTGCCTGTGCGGCTTTGGAAAGGGATTAAGGCAAGTCGTCGATTTCTGCACCCAAGCCTGATCAAGTCACGGACGTGCCCCTCTCCCCGTCCCTCTCCCCACTCGTTCCTCGTGGGGCGAGGGAGTCGAAGCGCCGGGCCGGAGGATGGGACGGGCAGAGCAGTGCGCGCCGAGACTGCCCACGAAAACCTCTGTTCGGGTCCACGATGATGTCTCCTGATTCTTTCGGCGAGGCGGGGCGTATTTCGTTGCATTCGCGCCGGGGCACACGTATTCAAACTTCATGACACCGACGCCTCCCGGACCGGCCCGGGGAACGACCGCTCCGCCGTCGGCTTATCCAAAAGCCGCGCCGGGGAAATGGCTTTTCGGGAATGTCCGCTGGTGGGTGATCGCGCCCCTCCTGGTCGCTTCGACGATGTTGAATCATCTGAACCGGAATGTGCTGAGCCAGGCGGCCCCGGTGCTTAAGATGAAACTCGGGATCGACGAAGCAGCCCTCTCATATGTTCTGCTGAGCTTTCAGTCGGCCTACATTATCATGCACCTCGGGGCGGGGCGCATCATCGACCGGCTCGGAACGCGGATTGGTTTCGCGGCTTCGGTGGCGTTCTGGTCGGTGGCTAATATCTGCCATAGCTTCGCCACGGGTTGGCGGTCGATGGCAGTCTTGCGCTGGTTTTTGGGAGCGGGTGAAGGCGGCAATTATCCCGCCGCCGCAAAGGCAATTGCGGAGTGGTACCCGCCACGCGAACGGTCCGTGGCGACAGGGGTATTGAACATCGGGACTGGCTTTGGGGCGATGGCTGCGCCGGTGCTGACAACGGCCCTGGTCGCGTATGCGTGGCAGGCGCCGTTTGTAGTTACGGGGTTGATTGGATTCATCTGGGTCTGGCTGTGGATGCGGTATTATCGCAAGCCCGAAGAGCACCCATGGGTTGATCAACGCGAATTGATCGCGATCCGGACCGGGGCCGAGATCGTTTCCGAGAAGCCAGACGCTTCATCTCAAGGAGTGTGGCGGACCGTGCTCTCGTCGCGAAATATGTGGGGCGTCTCCATCGCACGGTTTTTCACCGAACAGCCATGGGCGTTCTGCATCTATTGGCTGCCGACGTATCTCAACACGCAACGGCACCTGGACATGAAAGGACTCGCGATCTACGGCTGGGTGCCGTTTCTTGCCGCCGACCTTGGCTGCATTTTCGGGGGTTACCTTTCGCCAACGTTCAACCGTTTGGGGTTCCGGCTTCTAACCGCGCGCAAGCTGGCCATAACGATTCCGTGCGTGGCCATGATTGTGGTCTTGCTTGCCTACCAGGCGCCCACAGTGGAATGGGCGATATTCTATTTTTGCATCGCGACCTTTTCGCATCAGGCACTTTGCGCTTCGCTCCTTGCACTGCCGACGGACCTCATGCCCAAGCACACCGTGGCAACTTCCCTTGGCTTGACCGGGGCGCTGGGCTTCTCGGGCGTCATGCTCTCCACTGCGGCCATCGGCCAACTCGCCAAGCACGGCATTTACGCGCCCATTTTCTACGCACTCGCCTTCATGGATCTCGGCGCTGCCGCCATCCTGTGGATTCTGGTGCGCGAACCAAGCCAAAACCCGACGTCCACATCCCGCTAAAGATTCGCCGTCCACCCGCCGTCCACGCACACCACCTGGCCGGTGACAAAATCCGAGGCAGCGGAGGCGAAGAACACCGCGAGCCCACCCAGTTCCCTCGGTTCGCCCCAGCGTTTGGACGGCGTCCGCATCTTCACCCACGCGTCGAACTGCGGATCGTCGGCGAGCTTTTTGGTCATGTCGGTGATGAAATAGCCGGGGGCGATGCCGTTGACCTGGATATTGTATTGGGCCCAGTCCACGGTCATGGCCTTGGTAAGCATGGCGAGCCCGCCCTTCGACGCCGCGTAGGGACCGGTGGAGGGACGGCCGCCGAAGCTCATCAGGGAACAGATATTAATGATCTTCCCCTTGCGGCGTTCGATCATGCCGGGAGCGACGTGCTTGGCGGTCAGAAAGGCGGCGGTGAGGTTCAGCTTCAGAACCGCCTCCCAATCCGACTGCGCGATCTCATGCAGCGGGCCGCGGCGCTGCATCCCGGCGTTGTTCACCAGAATGTCAATCGTCCCGACGGTTTTCTTGATTCCTTCAATGCCAGACTTGACCGCGTCTTCGTTGGTGATATCGAACGGAGCGGCCAGGGCGCCGTATCCCTGCTGTTCGAGTTCCTTGACGCGCTGGGTGACGGTCTCGGCGTTGGTGCCGTTGATCACCACGCGCGCGCCGTAGGCGGCAAGCGTCGAGGCCAGCGCCCAGCCGAGCCCGCGCGACGATCCGGTGACGAGCGCATTTTTTCCGCTGAGGTCAAAGAGGTTCTTGTTCATGGTATTCACTTGGACGCGCTCATTTGAACTTCGCCCGCATCGCCGCGATGCCGGGAATCCGGTCCATCAGGTAGCGGTGGTCGTGCTTGAAATTCTGCACGAGCGAGCGCTGGGTTTTGCCGACCAGAATCGTGAAGATGTATTCCTGGTGGCCGGGTGAGGTGACCGTGGGATGGTAGCCGCGGTCAATCAAGACCGTGTCCCCGTGGCGCGTCATGAAACCCTCCGAGGTCCCGTCCTCCTGGAACAGAAGCTGGCAGCCGAATCCGTTCTCGGGATTGAAACGGTAGTGATAGACCTCCTCGTGGCAGGTCTCCTCCGGCAGCGCGTCGGTGTCGTGCTTGTGCGCGGGATAACCGGACCAGCAACCGTCATCGCAACGAAGCTCGCTCACCAGCAGGTTTCCGGCGTGGCCGGCGTGCTTGTTTCCCAGGATGTGGAAAATGCGCCGGCGCGAATGAGTGTCACCGGAGCCGACGTCCACCATGTCCACGTCCTCCGGCGGCACGCGGAACGGCGCGAATTCACGGTCGCAATGCCCACCCGCCACGGCGACTTCCGTTCCATCCGTGAGGGCGGCAACCGCCACCCGCGTTCCCGTGCCGGCGTAAACGCTGTCGGCATTGCCGCTCCAGATGTCCTTGCGTTTTCCGACGGCGGAAAATTTCTGGCCATTCACCTGAATATCGCATTGACCGCGCATGACAACAAACACGGTTTCGAAGCCCGGCACGTGGATTTCCGCGCGCTCACCGCGATTGAGCTTGAGCAGGTTGAAATAGATCAGCGGCGTGAGCGGATTCCCGCTGAGGATGGGCTGGTTGCGGTTATCGAACCGCCGAATGATGTGCGACACAGGAACCTTTCTTTATCCGGGCACCTCCCGGCCGGCCGAGTCTGGCAATTGGGGCCGAAACTGACAATTTGAAAATCTCAAGGCGCCCGTATGCGTGTGCATCTCCCCTCCCCCAGCCCGAAGGCAAAGTTAGAAGGAACGCTCGCCCTCACCCTGACCCTCTCCCGTTCCCGGGAGAGGAGAGAGCGTGCGAACCGGTTCGCATTGATATGGCGCTGAATAGTGTATGGCCGCGTCGGGTATGAGGAGATCGTAACGCCTCTCCTCAATGTTTTGGTAGCAGCGTCAAAGGGCACATCTGGTATGCTCTTTTTATGGAATCCGGATCCAGGAGCAACGAACCGCAGTATCGCGGGCGGTTGGCTCCGTCGCCGACGGGGTACCTGCATCTCGGGCATGCGAGGACCTTCTGGACGGCGCAGGAGCGTGCGAAAGCGCACCGAGGAACACTGGTGCTGCGGAACGAGGACCTTGATCCTGATCGCAGCAAGCCGGTTTTTGTTTCGGCGATGCTTGAGGATTTGCGGTGGTTCGGCTTTGTGTGGCAAGAGGGACCGGATGTGGGAGGGTCGTTCGGGCCGTATAATCAAAGCGAGCGGCGCGAATTGTATCAGGCTGCCTTCGAGAAATTGCGCGACGGCGGACACATTTATCCGTGCACGTGCTCGCGGAAGGATTTGTTGGCGTCGGTGGCCGCGCCGCATGCGGGTGATGATGAACTGATGTATCCGGGCACATGCCGGCCGGAGCGGAGGCCGGACAAGGATGCGCGGGCGAGTGCTCGCCAACCGTGCTGGCGGTTTCGCGTGCCGGATGGCGAGACCATTTCCTTCACGGATGGCAACTTTGGCCTGCAGCAATTCGTGGCGGGGAAGGATTTTGGTGATTTCGTGGTCTGGCGGCCTGACGGCGTGCCGGCATATCAGCTCGCGGTGGTGGTGGATGATGCAGCCATGAGGATCACTGAAGTGGTGCGGGGCGCCGACTTGTTGAAATCCACCGCGCGGCAGTTGCTGCTTTACCGCGCATTGAGATTGGATGCGCCGGCATTCCGGCATTGTGAATTGATGACCGACGATACCGGGCAAAGACTGGCGAAGCGGCACGAGGCGCTCAGCCTGCGCAGTCTGCGCGCGAGCGGGGCTTCGCCTGAAACTTTGCGGGGGCCGTGGGGTTTATGACCGAATGACATCTTGCGGCTATGATTCGCATGAGCGGCCCGGTATGCTTCCAGGCGCCGCATGATAGCCTTCCCTGATCAAATCGGTCCTCCTCGGAAATCGGCTGTTCGCCGCGCCAGCCGGCCGCTGTTTGTCGGGGTTGGTGTCGCCTTTATTGTGCTGCTGGCAACTTACTGGTTCATCATCACTGCGCCCGGCGACCCAGACGCGCCGCATTTTGTTCCCGGACAGCCTGCGGGCATACCGCCTTACAATCACGTTGGCTTCGACTGGGGAAACGATGTTCCCATTCGGGATGGCAAATTTTGGATTTGGACGGCGAACAGCGCAACCAACTTTCACGAGTACCTGTACGACTTGAATCGCGGGATGGCGCGGGGAGAATTGCTCAAGGGTTCGGCTGTCCTTGCCAACTACGATCACTCCAAACTTCTGGTCAGCGGATACGCTTCGCATGCGGCAACTTTCCGCGAGCATGTCCTGGCATTTCTCGCGAAACGCGGTCTTGTCTCTGCGAAGGCGCTCTCCTCGATTCGACACGAGACTTTTTGGCTGCTGGATCTCAGAAGCAATGCCGCGCGGCAAGTCGGCTCCCTTTCGCAATATTCCGGCGCGGGCAGCCGGTGGTGTCCCTCGCCCACGTGCCGGTACGCCTATAATCGGCCCAGCGTCGCGAAGTCCGGCGGCGAGATCTACCTCGTAAATCTGGAGACCGGGGAATTTTGGCACGTTGAAATCGCCGGCGAGGTTCAAGGCTGGTGGGACAGCAGCGAACTGCTGGTGCTGACGCCGGAACACAATCTGACGCTTTATGACGTGAAGGACGGGGCCACGGAAACGCTTTTTGGCGCTGAGGCCCTTACGGCCTTTCTGCAAAAATCCGAACTGGAAACCAATCTCGATCATTTTGCATGCATTCCGAATTGGAACGGCGGCGCGTACGATTTCTATTTTCACGCGCGCACGAATTGGGTCGCCGGGACTTCCTACCTGATCAAGGCCGATCGCGGCAACCGGTCGCTCAAGCTGCTCAGCAAGAGCTTCGATTATCGGTGGGGCGGGCGTTTTGATGCTCCGGGGGAACATTACGTCTATGACGGCGAGGCGGGCGCTCCAGGCTCGGGCGGCGACGGTGCGGTGTACCTGCGCGACATGGCGGACAATTCCGCGCGAACCATTGTTCCACCCGACAACAGAAAGCAGTACGCCCTGGGCCGGCTGTATCGAAACACTTTGGTCTACTTTGGCAATGGGAAGCTTTGGCGCATTGACCTGGGCAGCACCAACAGCGTCCAAATTCTGCCGCCAACGGGGAATTCGGAATGAATCCGACGGGATCGCAAGGTCCGGATGAAGGCACGGTAACCGTCAACGACACCGGCGCGAAACGGAGTGTCGGGCGCACGCGGCTGATCCTGTTCGCGGCAGCCGTGCTGGTAGTTGGCGTCGCTTTGGGGCTGGCGTTGATTCCGGACAACACGAAACCGGGAGTCGAGTTCCTGAGTCCAGAGGGTGCCGCACGGGCGATGGGGGATTCGTGGGCCACGCGGATGAAGTATCGAATCATCCGGCTCGCCGGGCCGTTGACGCGGTATTTCCACAGCAACAAGCCCTCGCTCCTGATAAGGGGACGGATCATGGCTGTCCCGCATTCGGCAACCGTTCAATTCGCGCCGGAGAATCTTCCGGCCACGAACCCGGATGGGATGTGCTCCTGGATTGTTTCCTCCAATGAATTGCGGCAGGTCAGGAAGCAGTTGGAATCGATAGCCGGCGGGATGACGCTGTCTCAACCGTCCATGACGGTGGGCGCTGGTGGCGCGGCCGCGATGACGATGCAGAATGTTATTGTGATGGGGACCAACAATATCAGCACGGGACTGAGTATCTTCGTAAAGCCGAAAATCCTTCCGCGCGCGATCAGTCTTTTGCTGATCGCGACCGACACCGAACTGCCGGCCAACGCGGGGCCGACGAATACTATGGTGGTGACAAATCTGAGTGTGAGTTGCCGCGCGATGGTGACCAATTCGTCGACCCTCGTTCTCCGCACGAAGTCGAGACGTAACGACAATGACTATTGGCTGCTGTTGTCCGTGACCGAGGTGGACGGCCAGGGAAAACCGGTTCAGGTGAAGTCCGGCGGTTCCCGGTGATTGGCGAATTTTCCGTAAAGCACCGGATGGATCACGCGGGTCCTCGTGAATTGAGCGGCTGAGCGCAAAATAAGGTGGCATTCCCGCCGGGAACTCTGATATACAGGCCGTGTCTTTTGGGTGCCTGAGGCGCGTCAGGGCTTTACCGGCAGAGGGTTGGTGGTTTTCCATTGGCGCATTGAAGGATTATTCCCTGTCGCGGCAGTCGTACGCACGGAGTTCACACTTGCAGATAACGCCGTTTTTCAGATCGCATGAAAATTCTGAATTCACTCTTCATTGGGAAGCCGGTCATTGTCGCAGCCGTCTGTCTGCTGGCGTGCCTGAGCGCAAGCGCGCAGCATACGCTGGTCGCGCATTACAACTTCGATAACAGCACGTTTCGTGGCCAGGACTCGTCCACCAACCACAACGATATTCTTTGCGGAAGCTTCTGGGGGACGAACCATGTCTTCAGCACCAATGCGGAGGCGGGCGGTGGAGCGCTTCAGTTCTTTGGGTTCAGCGATATTTATCCCTGCACGGACGATCCCCCTTATGTGCATTTGAGCAACGCGCTGTCTGGAAGTTTCTCGATCTCTGTGTGGATAAAGACGACCCGGACAGTCGGCAGCGACACGGATGGCCTGAGCGAGTTCACCGGGCAGTGCATTGTTCTCGCGCACGCAAACGGCAGCGGGGTGATTCCGATCGGGATCACGGGCTCGAAGGCGGCGTTTTTCACGGATGGGGCGGTCCCGAACACGACCCATTCGCAGACGAGCGTCACGACCGGGGCCTACACGCAGATCGTGGTCACGTATGATTCGACGAGCGGGCAAAAGGAAATATATGTCAACGGCGCGCTGGACGGCGTGGGAGTCGGAACGTCGGAACCGCCGTCGGGCGACATTCAGATCGGCGGTTTTGTGAATTCCAGCTATGCCGGCCTGCTGGATGACATGCAGATTTATTCCGGCGTACTGAACTCAGCGGAGGTGGGTTATCTTTTCCAGAACCCCGGTTTGGAGGCCCCGGACATTGCAATTGGCAACGGCGGGCTGGTGGCGCACTACACGTTCGACGACAGCGGGAACATCGGCACGGACGCCTCCGGCAACGGCAATGACATGACATACCTCGGCGGTTTCAACGGGGGAGGCTTTGCATTCAACACCAACGCTGTCGCGGGCGGCGGGGCGGTGAAATTCGACAGCAATGGAGGCATCGGCGGAGGCGTCCTGAGTTGGAATTCGACACCCACCAATCTGTTGAACGCGCTGGCGGGAAGTTTCACGGTTTCCTGCTGGGTTAAGACGACCCAGAGTGTTGGTTCGTATGGGGACAATGCATATGGCGGGGCTGGTATTGTGGCTGCGGACGTTCCGGGGCTGGCGAATGATGTGGTGCCGCTCGCGCTCACCGGGGGCGAGGTGGCGATCAATATCGGCGACAATACCGGGGATAACTTTAACGGGGATTACACAGCGGACTCGGATCCCACTGTAAACGACGGCACGTATCACCAGATTGCAGTCACGAGATTACAGGCGACGGGCGAGGTGGACATCTACATTGATGGGGTAGCCGACATCAACAATCCCTGGTTCGCGGGCACGAATCTGCTGAACGATCCGAAACTGATTGCGGTTGGCGCCGTGGGAAATGCCTCGGCTTCCGATCCGCCGCATTCCTATTATAACAATGGCTATGACGGACTGCTGGATGACCTGCAGATTTACTCGCGCGCGCTGAGCGCCAGCGAGATTCTCCACCTTTACCAGCACCCGGGCCAGACGATTACGGTACCGTCGACAATCGCACTCCTTGAGGCTCACTACACTTTCGACAACACCAACGATTTCACCAGCCTGTGGCACGACGATTCGGGCAATGGGAATAACATTGTCACGGAGACGACATTTGGCGGCGGGTTCCCGGTTTCCACGCCGGATGGCGTTTCGGGGCCCGGTGTGATTTTGAATGGCTCCAACTGGTTCAATCTTCCCACGAACCTGCTGCCGGTGATTGCCAAGAGCTATTCCGCATCGGTGTGGCTGAAGACCACGCAGATTTCCGGCAATGATGGCGACCAGGCATTCAGTGATGCGGGCATTCTCTGGGCCGACGTGCCGGGGGAGGCGGACGATTCCATTCCGATGGCGCTGACCGGCCACAAACTGGGCTTCTTCACCGGTGATCCGGACAGCACGCTGCACTCGACCAATAACATTGACACGGGGTCGTACGTGCACCTGGTGGTCACTCGTGATCAGATCACCGGCACGCGCAAGATTTACATCAACGGCAACCTCGATTCCACGGACACGGCCGGGACGCAGGATCTCAACGCGTCCACAGAACTGGATTTGGGAATGAATGTCGGGTCTTTCATAGGCGTGCATTGCACCCTTGACGATTTCCAACTCTACAGCGGCGTGCTTACGGCGGCGCAGGTGGCGTATCTGCACGCGCATCCGGAGGTCGCCGCGCCTTTGAACGTTTCGAACAACACGCCGGTCACGCTCCTGAATCCGGCGATGAATGGATCGAATTTCAAATTCTCCTTCCTGTCGGTGAACGGCGCGACGCATTTGGTTCAATACAATACGAATCTCACTGCGGGCGTCGGCTGGCAGACCCAGTCGACGGTCAACGGCGATGGATCGAGCAAGAACGTGTCGGTTCCGATTCCGATCAACGGCGCATCGAGCGCGTTCTTCCGGGTGACAACTCAATAGCCGGAACGCGGACCTCCAACCGAAAACGAAAAGCCGGGAGCGAACTCCCGGCTTTTCAGCAAATAAAGGGCTTTCCGCCGCTTACATGTGGGCGACGATGTTCTCGCCGAACTCGGAGCACTTGATCTCGGTGGCGCCCTCCATCATGCGGGCGAAATCGTAGGTGACGCGCTTGGAACCGATGGCGCCGTTGAGGCCCTTGAGGATCAGGTCGGCAACTTCGGTCCAGCCGAGATAACGGAACATCATCTCGCCGCTCAGCACCACGCTGCCGGGATTGACGCGGTCCTGGTTGGCGTATTTGGGTGCGGTGCCGTGGGTGGCCTCGAAGATGGCGTGGCCGGTGACATAATTGATGTTTCCGCCGGGCGCGATGCCGATGCCGCCGACCTGCGCAGCCAGAGCGTCGGAGAGGTAATCGCCGTTGAGGTTCGGCGTGGCGATCACGTCGAAGTCCTCGGGGCGGGTGAGCACTTGTTGCAGTGCGATGTCGGCGATGGAGTCCTTGACCAGGACGGCGCCGGCTTTGAGCGCGGTCTTTTGCTCCTCTTTGGCGGCGTCCTCGCCCTTTTCCTTCTTGGTGCGCTCGTAGCGGGCCCAGGTGTAAACCTTGTCGCCGAAGATGCGTTCGGCGGCGGCGTAGCCCCAGTCGCGGAACGCGCCCTCGGTGTACTTCATGATATTGCCCTTGTGGACGATCGTGACGCTGCGGCGCTTCTCGCGCAGGGCATACTCGACGGCGGCCTTGATCAGACGGATGGTGCCGACGTTGGAAATGGGTTTGATGCCGATGCCGACCTGGACGGGGATGTTGGTCACGTCGTGGTCGGGCGAGGCGAGTTTCATGTAGCCGCTGATGGCTTCCTTGGTGCCGAAGCGGATTTTGGCAAAGTCCTTGGGAAACGCCTGGGCCAGGAAGTCCAGGACCTTCTGCGCCTCGGCGGTGCCGCCGGCGTATTCGATGCCGGCGTAGATGTCCTCGGTGTTTTCGCGGAAGATGACCATGTCCACCTTCTCGGGCCTTTTCACCGGGGAAGGGACGCCGGTGAAATATTGGACCGGGCGCAGGCAGACGTAGAGATCGAGCATCTGGCGCAACGCGACATTGAGCGAGCGGATGCCGCCGCCGACGGGCGTGGTGAGCGGTCCCTTGATGCCGACGAGGAATTCCTTGAAGGCTTCGACGGTGTCTTCGGGAAGCCAGTTGTCGAATTTGTTCTTGGCCGTCTCGCCGGCGAAGACCTCGAACCAGTTCACCTTGCGCTGCCCGCCGTAGGCCTTCTGCACGGCGGCATCGAACACGCGCTGGCTGGCCTTCCAGATATCGGGTCCGGTGCCGTCGCCGCGGATGAAGGGGATGATGGGGTTCGTGGGGACGTTGAGGACCCCTTTGGTGACGGAAATTTTTCCGCCCGCGGGCGGCTTGATGTCTTGGTAAGGCATGATTTCGGTTGCTCGGTTAAAACAAAAGTCGCCCCACAAGCAAAATGGCGTTTGCTTGGGAAATCAAGATAGAAACGATGCGAACGGCAAGGCCGTGGAAGTCGTCAGCCGGCCCGGCTCGCAGCCTGACGCGGATCGAATTCCGGGCTCCTCCGGATTGGCCGGGGAATGTCAGCCTTCAATTCAGCCATGCATCGCAGGTTGAAGGCCGGGCTAAGCCGGCTGCAAGCCGGCGTTCCGGAGCGCCGATTTGCAATCGGCTTTGCGTGTACGCAGGGCAATCGCGGCCTGGAGTCATCGCCGCGGCGCAGACGTCAGCGCGATATCCCACCTACGCGACGACAGGGAGCTTGACCATGGAACGGCCGGCGTCGATGGCGGGCTGGCAGTGGGATTTCACCTGCGCGACTGCGTTTGCGACGGTGAGACCGTGCTTTTCCCGGAGGTATTCGACGGTGGTGGCGTGCTCGATGAATTTGTCGGGCCAGCCGATGCGGATCACGGGCGTCTGAATTTGTTTTTCGCTGAGCAATTCCAGCACACTGCTGCCGTAACCGCCCGCGAGAACGTGGTCCTCGAAGGTGACCACCACGTCCGCGGCCTGGCCGAAGAACTGGGTGGTGCCCTCATCCAGCGGCTTGGTGAAGCGGGGGTTGATGATGGCGCAATCGAAGCCTTCGCCGCGGAGTTGCTCGGCGGTTTCCTTTGCAACGCGCAGCATATTGCCGAGGCCGAAGAGGGCCACCTTGCGTCCGCCGGTGTTGCGGAAATTTTCGACCACCTCGGCCTTGCCGATTTCGATCAATTGGGGCTGTTCCTTGATGGGCACGCCCTCGGCCTGGCCGCGCGGGTAGCGGATGAAGCAGGCGCGCTTCTGGTGCGTGGCGGTGAACATCATGTCCGCGAGTTCGTCCTCGTTGCTGGGCGCCATGGCGATGATGTTCGGCACGCAACGCAGGTAGGCGATGTCGAAAAGGCCGTGGTGCGTGGGGCCGTCTTGCGGCGAGAGGCCGGCGCGGTCCATGCAGAAAATCACCGGGAGATCCTGCAACGCGACGTCGTGGACGATGCAGTCGTACGAGCGTTGGAGGAAGGTGGAATAAATGGCGACGACCGGGTGGAAGCCCATGGTGGCCATGCCCGCCGCGAAGATGACGGCGTGTTCCTCGGCGATGCCGACGTCGTAATAACGTTGAGGCATGGCCTTCTCGAGGAACTTGAGGCCGGTGCCGCTGGGCATGGCGGCGGTGATGCCGACGATGGTGTTATCCTTCTGGCAGAGCTTGACCATGGTCTGGCCGAAGACGTCCTGCCAGGCGGGCGCAGTGCCGGGTTTGGCGGCTGGGGAAGCGCCGGTCTGGATGTCGTAGGGCCCGGTGCCGTGGAATTTCTCGGGCTGCTTCATGGCCACGTCGTATCCCCTGCCCTTCTTGGTGAGGACGTGGAGGACGACCGGTTGATCGCAAGCCTTGGCGAACTGAAGCGAATTGATGAGCAACTGCAGGTCATGACCGTCGATCGGCCCGAGGTAGCGCAGGCCCATTTCTTCAAAGATAAGACTGCTGCCGAAACCGCCGCGGCCGTCGGTTTCGAGGTCGGTGGGATTCTGCTGCAGCGAGACTTCAGTGACGGCGCCCTTGAGGGCTTCCTCGGCCTTGTGACCGAGCATCAGGGCGACCTCGCCCTTCGGCATGCGGCGCAGCCATTTCTCGAAATCCTTCTGGAGGCGATTGAAACGCGGGTGCGTGATCAGCTTGTTGAGGTAGGTGGCGATGGCGCCGACGTTCTTGGCGATGCTCCACTCGTTGTCGTTGAGGACGGCGATGAAACGCTTGGTGGTGTGGGCAATGTTGTTGAGCGCCTCGAACGAGATGCCGTTGGTGAGGGCGGCATCGCCGAAGATGGTGACGATGTTTTCATCGCTCGCGCGCTGGTCGCGGGCGGCGGCCATACCGAGCGCGGCGGAGAGGGCGGTGCCGGCGTGGCCTGCGCCGTAGCAATCGTGCTCGCTCTCGGAACGGAGCGCGAAGCCGTTGAGGCCGCCGGTGGTGCGGATGGTGTTGAAGCGATCCTTGCGGCCCGTCAGCAGCTTGTGGACATAGACCTGGTGGCTGACGTCCCAGACAAACTTGTCGCGCGGCGTGTTGAAAACGAAGTGGAGGGCCAGGGTGAGCTCCACGACGCCGAGGTTCGGCCCGAGATGGCCGCCGTTCTTGGAAAGTTTGGTGATGAGTTCGTAGCGGATTTCCTCGGCGAGTTGCTGCATCTGCGGCAGCGTGAGTTTCTTGACATGCGCCGGTGAATCCACCATGTCCAGGAATCTGCTCATAGTTTGTTTATTCGGCCTCTGACAATTCGGGCGACACCGGGGCAAGGACCATCTCGCCGCCGGCAGCCTGTTCCAGCTTCTGAATCTTGAGTTCGGCATCCGCAAGCCGCGCCTGGCAAATGCGGGCGAGCTTCGTGCCTTCTTCGAAACGCGCCAGCAACGTCTCCAAAGGAAGATCACCGGATTCCATCGCTTCGACGATGGTCTCCAGCTTCTTCAATGCCTCTTCAAAAGGCACGTTTTCGGATTTCGACGCTTTCGACATACTAATTAATTAAGGGAGATTGACCGGATAGTCTAGCACGGAGTCGGGAGGGGGGAAAGAGGCGCAACGAACGTGGTGGAAGGAACATCGCGCAAGAGCATGCGAGCAAGGTACCACCTCTCCCCGGCCCTCTCCGCCATCTGATGGCAGAGAGGGAGAAAGAGGCGATGGGTATCAGACAGGGTGCGGCAATAGCGACTGCGCCGCGCACGGGCAACAGATTTGAAACCCGCGATACAGTTTCGACCACTTGGAACGCTACGGTCAACTCGCACTGAATGCCTGCGGTACAAATGGAGAGTGAGCGCCGGGCGGGCGGTTCGACGTGACATGTCACGTCGGGGAAAAGCGCAGGCATGCCTGCGCACTCCAAAGTAGAGGCAGCGGGTTTGGAAACCCATCTCGTGTTTTACATCCCCGGTGGGAGGACAGGCTAAGCCGGCTGCAAGCCGGCGCTCCGGAGGAAGCGCCTGTAGTCCGATTTGGAATATTCACTTCCCCCACGCCGGTGAGGCGATATATTGGTGGGACGACCGCGGGGTGCGCGGCGCAACTGTTTACAAACTATTATGGAAACTCCATTGCCTACCATTTTGGTCCGGCCTGGCGAGGCGGACCGCATCGTCGGGGGACATCCCTGGATTTACAGCGGCTCGGTGCTGCGGTTGACGCAGCCCGCGAATGATGGGGACCTGGTGCAGGTCAAGGACCATCGCCAGCGGTTCCTCGGGGTTGGACTCTACAATTCCAAATCCAAGATCAATGTCCGGTTGCTGGCGCCGGAACGCGTGACGGTGGACGAGGCGTTTTTTGAAGACCGAATCCGGGCGGCGCTGGCGCTTCGCAAGAAACATCTGCCGGGCGCGACATCGTTTCGCGTGGTGAATGCGGAGAGCGATTTTTTGAGCGGATTGATCGTGGACAAGTACGAGGATGTGCTGGTGGTGCAGACGTCCTCACTCGGAATGGACCAGCGCAAGGCGATGATCGTGTCCGCGCTGCAAAAGATTTTTTCTCCGCGGTGCATTGTGGAGCGCAACGACACCGCTTTCCGCAAATTTGAAGGACTGGCGGACGCCAACGGCATGCTGGCGGGAACGCTCGATGGGCCGGTGAGCATTCAAATGAACGGCCTGCGCGTTGACGTGGAGATTCTGGGCGGGCACAAGACCGGGCTCTACCTCGATCAGCAGGTGAACTATGAGCGCGTCGCGCGGCTGGCCAAGGGCGCGCAGGTGCTGGATTGTTTCAGCTTTCTGGGCGGGTTCGGGCTTCATGCGGCGCGCGCGGGCGCGGCCCATGTGCACATGCTGGACCAGAGCGCGGATGCGATCGCCGCGGCTACGCGCAATGCCACGGCGAATGGTGTGGCGGATCGCTGTTCGTTTGAGACAATCAATGTTTTTGACTGGCTCAAGGCGCAGACGGCGGTGAAAATGCATGAGAAGGTGATTCCCCGTTTCGACTTGATCGTGCTGGATCCGCCGTCGTTCACGCGCAATCGCGCCGCGGTACCGGATGCGATGCGCGGCTACAAGGAAATCCATTTGCGCGCGCTGAAGCTGTTGAAGGCGGGTGGGACGCTGGCAACGTTTTGTTGTTCGCATCATGTGGACGCGGTGATGTTTGAGTCGGTGATCCTCGACGCGGCGTATGATGCGCGGAGAATTTTGCGTCGGGTGGAAACGTATAGCCAATCGCCGGACCATCCGATTATTCCGTCGATTCCGGAGACGGAGTATTTGAAGGGGTTTGCGTATGAGATTGCGCGCTGAGCGCGCGCAAAAGATCCAAGGACCAAGCTCCAAGATCCAGAGAAGTTCCAAATCTCAAGTTTCAGTCGGAGGGCTTAGTGGTGGACTTGCGGTTGCGCAGCGCTGCTTGAATGGTCACGATTCGAATCCGGGTTTGAAATCCGGAGCACGAGTGGTCCTGGGAGGAGCGAACGTGCCACCTCTCCCCGACCCTCTCCCCCATTTCATGGCGGAGAGGGAGAAAGAGGCGCAGGAAATGAGATGTCGGCCGAAATTAGAGTGCGCGCTTGGGCCCGGAATGAACATTGAAGGTTAGTCGGCTGAGTCCGAGCCAACATTCGCCCTCACCCTCTGTTTCCCCAAAAGAGATGTTTGCTTCGCGAAACGTGGTCTCCCATTGTTCCGCAACGGCGGAGAGGGAGGAAGAGCCCTGAACAGGGCGGGCTATTTCGCCATCAATTCACGTTGCCAGTTCATGAGGTCGGGGGCATGGCGCTGCCAGTCCTGAGCGAGATCAAGGAGTGTCGCGCGACTGGCAATTAGTGTGGGGTCGATGCCCAGCTCCGTGGCGCGGGCGTTGCGATGTTGCTCCAGTTCCGTGAGGCGGCGCTTCTGGGCATCGGTCAGTCGGCGCCCGGTGTGGCGGGGAATCTCCGGCTGTTCGCGCGGAGGCACGCTCAGGCCTTTTTTGATGGCTGAAAGCAGACCGGTGCGGCGGCGGTCAGAGAATCTCCTGGGAATGAGCGGTTGCACGGGGCGCCCGGTGACGGCCGCGGAGGCGAGAATGGCCATGGTTTCGTGGGCAAGAATGAAATAAGGCGGACGGTTGGCGGCGATGGCTTCCTCTTCGCGCCATTGCCAGATTTCCCGGAGCACGGCGAGAGCGGGACGACTCAGTTTGCTGCTGCCTTTCACGCGCCAGACGCCGTCGGGATCGGCGGGTCGCGGTTGTGAGCAATCGGCGATGAGGCGCGCGCAGGATTCCTGGTGCCAGGTGAGGCGGCCCTTGGCCTCGAGCGCGGCGCGGAGGCGGTCGGCGAGCGGCTTGAGGTGGTGCGTGTCGTTGCGGGCGTATTCCTCCATGCGCTCGGTCAGGGGGCGGCGGGCCCAATCTGCTTTTTGGGAGCCTTTGTCGAGCGTGATGCCTAGATATTGAAAGACGAGGTTGATCAGGCCGAATTGGAGGTCGCCGAGGAGCCGGCTGGCGATCATGGTGTCGAAGATCGCCGTGGGGATGAAGGAATGATGTTTGCGGAGGAGGCGGAGATCGTAATCCGCGCCGTGCATGATCAGTTCGTGGGAGGCGAAGACGTCGAGCAGCGGTTGGAGGTCGATGGGCGCCAGAGGGTCAATAAGGTCATCCCCATCCGGAGTGGTGATTTGCAAAAGGCAAACCTTCTCCGGATAGGCGTGGAGACTGTCGGCTTCGGTATCCAAGGCAATCCAGGGGGCGGTCCGAAGCCGATCCAAAAAGCCGCCCAGTTTTCCGTCACTATCAATCACTTGCATCAATGTAGGATTAAACGGGGCGGGTGGAAATGGGAAAAAGAAGGATGTGATTTTTAGGGAGGAGGAGCCTGAACTTGGTCGAATCGGCTGTATGGCAGGAATTTACACGAAAAGAATAAATTTTCATGTTGAAGGGGGGTTGCCCCACGGTTGTCCTACCCCCCCGAGTAGAATGGAGGACGTGAAAATTGAGTATGAACATTTTGATCGCGTCGCAGCCGACAAGGCTGGAGAGGCAGACGCGAAGTTAGCTAACGGAAGATGGAGGGTGGCGGGGAGTTTTCCGTCTCATCGGCCAGGCAGTCGATTGGCGGAGCAGGGACTGCGAGCGGGATACCCGGTTAACCCGCAGCCGGGGACGGTTGTGCTGAAAGGCGCAGGCAATCCCCGCCTTTGGGCGCAGGAGGACGCAGAGATTAAGTGCGCGGGCGCGCAGATAACTGCGACAGGCAGGGGCATTGATATTCAATGGGTTGCGTCGGGCCCGCAGGGGTATGCGCAGCTAATCGCAGCTATTTATGTGGGGCGGCCTGCGATATCGGCGATCACATTGCTCCACAAAGGCTTGCGACAAAACTGGCACATTAGGGGATGGGAGGCGAAAAGCGCGGTCAGAGGATTGTTGACATGTCAACAATGTTGTCCTAGGATTGGGTTCATGGAAGCTGGAGCGGCGAACGAAGAGGGAGCAAGGTATCGCGCATTGCTGGAATTGTTGCGCACGGCGGAGACGTTGTGGAATGCGAGCCGGGTGTTCTTCGCGAGATGGGGGATTGGGCCGAGCCAGTTCAATGTGTTGAACCTGCTTGCGGATCTGCCGGAGGGTTGCACGCAAATAGAGTTGAGCCGGCAGTTGATCATGCACCGGTCAAATGTGACGGGACTGGTGGATCGAATGGAGGCGCGAGGGCTGGTGAAGAGGAAGCCGAGTCCGAAGGATCGCCGCGCGTTCAACGTGGTGCTGACGGCGGAAGGGCGGCGATTGGTGGCGGAGATTCAGCCGGAATATTACAAGGCGGCGGAAGCGGTGTGGCGGGGCGTGCCGTCGGGAAAGGCGCGGGAACTGGTTGCGGAACTGGAGAAGGTTTGCCGGAACGCGGAGGAGATAGGGTCGTCGGCCAAGGATACCAAATGAGAACGAATGACCGTCCTATGCCCGAGGCCGGGGTCAGATTGAACGATCTCCCTCACCCTGACCCTCTCCCGATCCCGGGAGAGGGAACAGTATGCGGACATTTTGGAGATCTTCACGCGGTCAAGGGCTCAGCTCTGCCTCAAAAATTCGGATGGATTAAGACAAGTGCTCTGGGGGCAGGCGCTGCAATCTCATTCGACCTGGCCTATCGCTTTCCGCGATGCGCGTTTCTGATGCTGGTCTATCTGTATTGTCTGGTTGAGCTGAGCAAGGCTGCGAGTGCGCGACAGGCATTTTACGGCGGGCTGGCGGTGGGCGGGTTGACGGCTGCCCTGCAGTTGAATTTCTTCTGGAACATCTTTGGTCCGGCCGCATTGGCGTTGTGGATCATACTGGCGTTTTGGATCGGCCTGTTTGTGGCACTGGCCAGGTTGTGTCAGCAGCAATTCAGCAAAGTCGTCTGCTGTCTCGTGATCCCAGCGGTGTGGCTGGGACTCGAGTACTTCCGAAGTGAACTTTATTACCTGCGGTTCTCGTGGGCGAACGTGGGCTTCGCGTTCCACGGCGCGGCCGGCCGGCTGCCGTTTGGGCAGTTCGGGATGTATGGCGTCGGATTTCTGCTCGTCTTGATCGTTTGTGCGCTGCGACTCATTCCGACGAAGAAACGCGTCTATGCTGGCGTCGGTTTGGCGGGCGCATTGGCTCTGCTGCTCAACTTTCCCGCGGCGCCCGCGGGTGCATCCGAAAAGGTCTCGGGAACGCCCAGGGTGGCGGGCATCCAACTGGAGTTCCCGTCGGAAGGCGAAGTGCTTTCCGGATTGAACAAGCTGACGCAAACCTTTCCGGAAGCCGAGTTGCTGGTCCTCAGCGAATACACACTGGACGGGCCGGTTCCGGAACGAGTGAAGACGTGGTGCCGGCGGCATCAAAAATATCTTGTCATCGGCGGGAAGGACCCGGTCGGAGCATCGGAGTTCCGGAACACGGCGTTTGTGGTCGGGCCGGACGGCGAGATTGTTTTTCGACAGGGCAAAAGTGTTCCGATCCAATTTTTCAAGGACGGCCTGGCGGCCACAGAGCAAAAGTTGTGGAAATCTCCGTGGGGCGAGATCGGGATTTGTATTTGCTACGATCTCAGCTACGCCCGCGTGACAGACAGGCTGGTGCGGGAGGGAGCGCGGGCGTTGATCGTGCCGACGATGGACGTTGCTGATTGGGGCAGGCAACAGCATGAATTGCATGCGCGCGTGGCCCCGGTGCGGGCGGAGGAATATGGCATTCCCATTTTTCGTCTCGCGAGTTCGGGGATTTCACAGTGTGTGGATGCGCACGGGAATGTTGTGGCTTCCGCGCCGTTCGCAGGAGAGGCGGCCATGCTGTCCGGTGCGCTGGATTTGAGCCGGACGGGCAGGCTTCCGCTGGATAGGCGGCTTGCGCCGGTGACGGTTGGGATGACGCTGGTATTGGTGGTGTGGTTCATTTTCAAGAACGCGAATCAGAGCAAAAGGGAAATGACGCGAATTGGCGCAAATGGGAAAGGAGAGCCTTCCAGCGGTTGTGATAAAACGAGCGAAGGCACCACCTCTCCCCGCCCCTCTCCGCCATCCGATGGCAGAGAGGGAGTAAGAGACTTCCGGCTGGAGCGATGGTATCGAGCAGCCGAGCGCCTTAGATGGTTTGGTGGGAAGGAAACACGGAAAAGGAAATTTTACCGCTAATACACGCGAATGAACGCGAACCAAGACGAAAGGGAGTTGACGCGAATTACGCGAATTGACGCGAATGGGAAAGGAATTCTGACTACGAAGTGCTTCCGCACAGGCATTACGAATGAACACGAATAAAAAGAGCTGATGAAAGCACTACTACGATTTCTCCTGCGCCTGCTGTTCAGGTTCCGCGCCTATAATGAGGAGGCGCTGAGGACGGCGGGGCCGGTGTTGCTGGTGCCGAATCATGTTTCGTGGTTTGACTGGCTGTTGATCGGGGTGTGCCTGGAGGATGATTGGAAGTTCGTGGTGTCGAGCCAGGCGGCGGAGATGAGCTGGTTTCATCGGAAGGTGATGTTGAATCGGCGGACGTTCCCGGTGGATATGAATTCGCCGTACGCGATCAAGCGGATGGCGGAGTATCTGCAGGGGAACGGGCGGCTGGTGTTGTTCGCGGAGGGAAGGCTGTCGCGGACGGGGCGGTTGATGAAGCTGTTCGATGGCACAGGATTTCTGCTGCACAAGACCAGGGCGAAGGTGATCACGGGCTATTTGCGCGGGGCGGAGAGACTGCCGTTGTGTCCGCATCCCGGGTGGCGTCGCTGGTTTCCGCGGGTGAGCGCGCATTTTAGCGAGGTGCTGACGGCGCCGGACACGGCGGGGGTGAGCGCATCGGAGTCGCGGGCGCAAACGACGACGTGGCTGCGGGACCAGATGGTGGAGCAACAATTCCGGGTGGAGATGGAATTCGGGCCGCGGGATGTGCTGGGCGCGATCGTGAGCATGGCGCGGGAGCATCCGCGGCAGGTGGTCATGGAGGACGCGACGACGCAGGCGTTGACGTACCGGCGGCTGCTGGCAGGCGTGGCGGCGTTGAGCGAGCCGCTGGGACGAAAACTGTCCAATGATGAAGAGCGCGTGGGTGTGCTGCTGCCGAACCTGAACGCGGTGCCGGTGCTGTTGATGGCGTTGTGGAGGCTGGGGAAGACGCCGGCGGTGCTGAACTTTTCCACGGGCGGGGCGACGATGCGGACTTGCGCGCAGGTGGCGGGATTGAAGAGCGTGGTGACGTCGAGGGAATTTTTGAAGCGCGCGAAGGTGGACGTGCAGCCAATGGCCGAGGCGGGAGTGAGATTGTTGTATCTGGAGGATTTGCGCCGGGAGATTGGCGGGGTGCAGAGATTGGGGGCGTTGTTGACGGCGATGTTCAGGCCGGGGTCGTTGACAAATTCGGCATTGAATAGTGACACCACCTCTCCCCCATTTGATGGCGGAAAGGGAGCGGGAGCCACGAAGTCGGAGACGCTTGCGGAACGCGACGGAACGCGAACATCTGACCGGAGCAACCGGACGGCGGTGGTTCTGTTTACCAGCGGATCGGAAGGTATGCCCAAAGGAGTGGAACTGACGCATACGAATCTGCTGGCGAACATTCGGCAGATGGTCGCGGTGACGGACATCTCGGACACGGACCGGCTGTTCAATTGCCTGCCGATGTTTCACAGTTTCGGGCTGACGGTGGGGACGTTGCTGCCGCTCGTGCGGGGGTTGTACGTGTTCATCTTCCCCTCCCCCCTGCAATACAAGGTGGTGCCAACGGTGTTTTATGACCGGGATTGCACGATTTTTCTGAGCACGAATACATTCCTGAACGGTTACGCGCGCAAGGCGCATGCGTATGATTTTCGCAGCATGCGTTATTTGTTCGCGGCGGCGGAGAAGCTCCAGGAGAGCACGGCGGCGACGTGGTCGCACCAGTTCGGAGTGCGGGTGCTGGAAGGTTACGGCGCGACGGAATGCGGTCCATGCGTGAGCGTGAACACGCCGCTCGAGCCGCAATATGGGTCGGTGGGGCGATTGCTGCCGGGGATGGAGCATCGGCTCGAGCCGGTGCCGGGCGTGGAGGATGGCGGGCGTTTGCTGGTGCGGGGGCCGAACGTGATGAAAGGATATTTGAACCCGGAGGCGAACGCAAAATTCCACGCGCTGGGCGGATGGTATGACACGGGGGATATCGTGGGCGTGGACGCGCGAGGTTTTCTGCACATTCGCGGGCGGTTGAAACGATTTGCGAAGGTGAGCGGGGAGATGGTGAGTTTGACCGCGGTGGAGGACGCGCTGGCGGGGGCGTTTCCGCAGTATGGCTTGCGCTGCCAGGTGGCGGTGGTGGCGCGACCGGACGAGGAGAAGGGCGAGGCGTTGATCGCGGTGACGAATGAATCGAAGCTGAAGATGGAAGAGATCCGGGCGGCGATCAAGGCGAAGGGATTGAGCAATCTGAGCGTGCCGCGGGAGATCAGGGTGGTGCGCGAAATACCGAAGCTTGGAACGGGCAAGGTGGACCACCGGCAACTCGCGAAGCTCATGGAAGAAGGAAAAATCGAAACCGCGAATGCACCCGAAAATGGACAAGAACCGATTTCAACCACGAATGAACACGAATAAACACGAATCGGAGGGGACGGGAATTTCGCGAATTGACGCGAAGGAGACCGGAGAATTGCGGATCAGGGTTTTTGGCGGGGAGGACCTGCCGACATTGGTTTACCTGCCGGGGCTGCATGGGGATTGGACATTGGTGACGAGTTTTCGAGAGGAGATGGAAGGGCGGGCGCGGTTTGTGGAGGTGACGTATCCGCGCACACTGGAGTGGTCGGTGTCGGATTATCGGGATGCGGTGGCGGCGGGATTGCGGGAGCACGGCGTGCGGGCCGGGTGGCTGCTGGGGGAATCGTGGGGGTCGCAGGTGGCCTGGGCGTTGTTGGATGAGCAATGGACGGCGGGGAGCGGGTGGGATGGATTCAAGGCGGAGGGATTGATTCTGGCGGGTGGGTTCGTGAAGCATCCATGGAAATGGGGACCGGGCGCCTTGAAATGGATTGGCGAGCACACGCCAGACAGGATGCGCCGGATGGAACTAAATATTTATAAATGGTACGGGCGGTTTCGGCATCGGCATGCGCCGGGAACGCGGGATGCGCTGGGAGAATTTGTGGCGCGGCGGACGAAATTGGATCAGCACGCGATACTTTGGCGGCTGGAGTTGCTGCGGGAGAATGATCCGCGGTCGATCGCGCGACGCACAAGGATACCGGTGCGGTTTCTCGCGGGAGCGGTGGACCCGTTGGTGCCGTGGTTTCAGGTGCGGTGGTGGTTGAGGAGGAATTGCCCGGGATATCGGGGCGGGAGAACGTTCTGGTTCGCCGATCACAATGTACTCGCAACCGCGCCGGTGAAGGCGGCGGAGCTCGTGGTGAGGTGGATGGAGGAGCAACCACGGATGGGGACGAATGGGAAAGGAAACGGATTTGCAGACGAGGAAGCGATGGATATGATTCGAGGAGCATGAATGGCTTATGACACGACGCGAAATTCTTGATCTCTATTTCATGGACGCACGGTACAAGCTGATTGATCTGGCAGCGTTCATGGACCGCGTCGAGCGCGCGGAGGGCGGGGAGGATTTCCGGATGCAGGCGTTTCGTGAGGCGCTGAAGGAGCTGGGAAAGGGAAACAAGGAAAGGGCAAGGAGCGTGCTGCTGGCGTTCAGCGATCCGACAACGGATCCGATCAGCAAGGCCGGAAGCAAGGGCGCGACGGGAGCTTGGCCGGGCAAGGGCGAATGACATGCGCTACATCGAGCCACATGCACACATGGTCAGCCGGGTGACGGATGATTACTCGGCGATGATGGCGGCCGGTTGCGCGGCGGTGTGCGAACCGGCGTTCTGGGCGGGGTTCGATCGGAGTTCGGCGCACGGGTTTTACGATTACTTCCGGCAGTTGACGGAACACGAGCCGAAGCGCGCGGCGAAGTTTGGGTTGCCGCATTTCTGCTGGCTTTGCCTGAACCCGAAGGAGGCGGAGGATTTGAAACTGGCGGCGGAGGTGCTGGCGATCATTCCGGAATTCCTGGATCGGCCGACGGTATTGGGGATCGGGGAGATCGGGTTGAACAAGAACAGCCGGAACGAAATGAAGGTGCTGGAGCAGCACGTGGACCTGGCGGTGAAGCACGGGCAATTGATGCTGGTGCACACACCGCACCTGGAAGACAAGCTGAAGGGGACGCGGCTGATCGTGGATTTACTCAAGGGCAACCGGAATGTGAAGCCCGAGCGGGTGATCATCGATCACGTGGAGGAACACACGGTGAAGCTGGTGCTCGATGCGGGCATGTGGGCGGGGATGACGTTGTATCCGGAATCGAAGTGCTCCCCTGCCCGCGCGATTGACATGGTGGAAATGTACGGGAACGAGCGCATCTGGATGAACTCGGCGTGCGATTGGGGTGTGAGCGATCCGCTGGCGGTGCCGAAGACGGCGTTGGAAATGAGAAGGCGGGGGCATTCGGCGGAGACGATTGACAAGCTGATCTACCGGAATCCGGCAGTGTTTCTGGGTCAGTGTCCGAAGTTCAAACTGCCTGCAAACGCGGAAATCTGAGACTGCGAGTCCATTTCCGGGACACCGCCAACCAAGCCCCGCGGCGCGGGAATCTGACGGCAAATGAGCTTGCGTGTAGGACCGATGGTGGTCCGGGTCGGCATACCGTCTGCTCGTTTGCGGGTTGGATTGAAAAATGATTTTGGATTTCTTCGCTGGGCACGCGAGCTTACATTGTGTGGAGGTATAGCGTCCTGGCCGGCAACTGTCCTTCTCAGCCTTGTTCTTATTTTCACAGCCGGTCCGCGGGGCCACGCGCAAACGATCACCATCGCGTATGACAGTTTCAGCTACGGCACGGGATCACTGGCGGGACAGAACGGTGGAACGGGCTGGAGCAGTGCGTGGACAAACGATTATCACTCCGGCGTCAGCTTCAGCACCAGCGCGACCGGGATGTCCTACACCGGTTTGAGCACAAGTGGCGGCAGCGTTATCTGGGCATCCGGTGGCAACGGAATCAGCGAGGACTCGCGGAGGCTTCCGTCGCTGGTCAGCAGCGGCGTGGTTTATGTGCAGTTCCTGAGCCAGTTCGGTTCGACGAGCGGCGGCGGCACTCCGAATCTGCGGCTTCTCGATGCGGGCAATTTGACGGGCGGATTCGGCGGCAATGGCGGACCTCACGGGGGCGTGATGTCCATTCTCGACAATACGCTCACCCCTGCTTCCGATGGTTCATCGTCCAGTTCGGCCAGCCTGTCAGCACTGAACCTGATGGTTGCGCGGATTGATTACGGCGCGGACGACACAGAAATGTGGATGAATCCAAACCTTTCCACGTTCGATTATCAAAATCCACCCGCTCCCGATGCAGAGTACGTCGGCTTGGCGCCGATGTTTGACAGTGTCGCCATTGTTTCCCGAAGCCCGGCCGAATTTGACGAACTGCTGATTATGGAAGTTCCAGAGCCGCCAGCGGCATTGCTTTCGATCACGGGGTTGGCATTCGGCGGTTGCGGCTGGCTCCTTCGGCGTCGTGCCAAAGCACGTAGGACAGAACAAAACCCCTCCTCGCCAACAGGCAAATTCTAGACGTGGCTTTTGCGAAGCCCTTCGGCGGAGCGGCGGATCATGTCCGCGAGTTCGGGCGGCTTGATCACCACGGCGTTGCCAGCCCAGCCGAGAATCCAGCGCTCGATCTCCTGAAGGCTGGAGAGTTTCAGGCGCAACTCAACACCGCCGTCAGGAAGTTCGACGAGTTCCTGGGAATCGTGCCAGCGCTTCTCGCGGATGTAGTCGGCAACGGTGTCATTGAAGCGAATAACCACGCGGAAACGGCCCTGCGCCGAATAAACGCCGAAGCTATCCCGGAGCCGGCGCTCGAGGAAAGAGCGGTCGGGCCGCGGAAAGGTCTGACCAGTCAGGCGGATGCTTTTGATGCGCGCGGGAACGAAGGTACGAAGGTCCTTTCGCAGGTGATCGAACGCGAAGAGGAACCATTCGCCGTTGATGTTGGCCAGGTGCCAGGGATCGACGACGCGGAGTTCGGTGTTGCGCTGGCCCGGCTTGCGATAGGCGATCTCCAGTTGCCTGCGGCGCGCTGTGGCCTTGCCGAGTTGGTCGAAGATGTCGAGGTTGATGATTGGCTCGGCGCGCGTGCGGAACGAGATGGTCTGGTCCCAGTCCGCAAGGTTGAGCGAGACGGAATCGGGAAGGCCGGCGGCCATCTTGCGGAACGCGCTTATGAGCGGCTTTTCGAAATTGGTACCGCGGTACTGCTGGACCGCCTTTTCAGCAACCAGCAACGCGAACAATTCACCCTCGGTGACCTGAACCGTGGGGAAAGAGCCGACTTCCTCCGTGTAATAGTAACCGTGCTTGAGGTCGTCGTAGGCAATCGGCAGCTTCAGCCGGCTGCGCATGAATTCAAGGTCACGATAAACGGACTTCGGGCTGACTTCGATCTTTGCCGCGAGATCAGTGGCATTGGGAAATTTCTCCGAGAGCAGCGCCTCATGAAGCTGCAGCATCCGCTCCAATGGCGGACGAGTGGCGGAGGAGGGAGAACGCGGCCCGCCTCTGAGGGCGGACTTGCGGCCTGGCCGCGATCTGGATTTGGACCGGGGCTTTGACTTTCGTGCTTTTCCCGCGGACTTCATCGGCAGACCGACTTACAGCAGTTTGGAGAGAAGTTCTTCGTTCGTCTTGTGCTTCTTGAGCGCGGCCAGCAGCGTTTCCATCGCTTCGACCGGATTGAGATCCACCATGGTCCGGCGCAGCTTGCGCACGGCCTCGATTTGCTTGGGCGAGAAAAGCTTCTCTTCCTTGCGCGTGCCGCTCTTGGGGATGTCAATGGCCGGGAACAGGCGGCGATCCGAGAGCTTGCGGTCGAGGACGAGTTCCATGTTACCGGTGCCCTTGAACTCCTGGAAGATCAGTTCGTCCATGCGGGAGCCGGTGTCGACCAGCGCGGTGGCGAGAATCGTGAGTGAACCACCTTCCTCAATCTTGCGCGCGGAGGCGAACATCTTGCGCGGGATTTCCAGCGCGCGGGCATCCACACCGCCGGTCATCGTGCGGCCGCTGCCGCCGTGAACGCTGTTGTAGGCACGAGCGACGCGCGTGATGGAGTCCAACAGAACAAAAACATCCTTGCCGGATTCGACCATGCGGCGGCAGCGCTCGATCATGAAGCGCGAGAGGCGAACGTGGGTTTCAAGATCCTGGTCGTTTGAAGAAGCGACGACCTCGGCCTTCACCGAGCGTTGGAAATCGGTGACTTCCTCCGGGCGCTCGTCAATCAGCAGCACCAGCACGTGAACCTCCGGATGATTGGCCGTCACGGCATTGGCGATCTGCTTGAGAATGGTGGTCTTGCCCGTGCGCGGCGGCGCGACGATCAAACCGCGCGTGCCCTTCCCGAGGGGAGTCACGAGATCGATGATGCGCGTCTCGAGGAGGTCCGGTGCGGTCTCGAGGTTGAACTTCTCGACCGGGTCAATGGTGGTGAGGTTCTCGAAGCGCACCGACTTGGTGTATTCGGAGAAGGGCATTTCGTTGACCTTGTCCACCGTCTTGAGTTGCGGGCTGTTGCCGCGATGCGGCGGTTGGGTCGGCCCCGCCACGAGACAGCCTTCGCGCAGGAAATTGCGCTTGATTGTATCGGGTGTGACGAAGATGTCAGTCGGCTTGGGATGAAAGTGATTCTGGGCTGTCCGTAGAAAGCCGAAGCCTTTCTCGGAAATCTCCAGATAACCGGAACCAATGTCCATAGTACTGTTTGGCGATGCGCTCATACTTCTATCTGCTTGCTGAAGGGTCTCGAAACTATCCCCGAAAACTTTGGAATTTCAGAATTTTTGGGAAACTGAAGTGCGCCGAAGAGTGACTATACCGCTTCACCATGCGCCATCAGTCAGACCTACAACCGTATCCATACGCCGAAAAACCCAACCACGCAACAATTATTTTAACAACTTAAAAATCGGCTGGTTTCGCGATTTCGACGCAACCCCACGACGTGCCTGAAACTGTCAGGCGTGCCGAGATGTCTCCGAGACACTCTACCCCACGTGCAGCCGGCTGGCAAATAAGGCGAGCCGACCCAAAAAAAATACCTCAACCCCCTACCTCAGCGCGGGCTTCGGCAGCCAAAGGTGTGCTGAGATAGCGTTCCCCCGTCGAGCAGGCGATCGTGACAATCATCTTGCCCTTGTTTGCCGGACGTTTGGCAACCTCAATGGCAGCCACAACATTCGCGCCGGTGGAAATGCCAACCAGAATACCTTCCTCCTTCGCGAGGCGTCGCGCCATCGCAAAGGCGTCATCGTTGGTCACCTGAATACATTCAGCGATCTGCGCGTTGCCCTTGCTGTCCTTGAGATGAAGATTCTTGGGCACGAAGCCGGCGCCGGTTCCCTGAATCTTGTGCGGACCCGGCTTGAGCGGCTGGCCGGCAAGCGTCTGCGAAATGACCGGAGAATCCTTCGGTTCGACAGCAATGGCTTCGAAGGACGGCTTGCGCGGTTTGATGACTTCGACGCATCCGCTGATCGTTCCGCCGGTGCCGACAGCAGATACGAGAATATCCACCTTGCCATCCGTATCGCTCCAGATTTCCTCGGCCGTGGTCTTGCGATGAATTTCGGGATTGGCGGGATTATCAAATTGCTGGGGAATCCAGGCATTCGGAGTTTCCTTGGCCAACTGTTCGGCCCGGGCGATGGCTCCTTTCATGCCTTCCGTGCCAGGCGTGAGGACCAGTTTGGCGCCCAGCATCGCGAGCAGCGTGCGGCGTTCCAGCGACATCGTTTCCGGCATGGTCAGGATGATCTTGTAACCCTTGGCGGCGGCGACGAACGCCAGGGCGATGCCGGTGTTACCGCTGGTGGGTTCGATGATGACAGTGTCCTTCTTGAGAATGCCCCGTTTTTCCGCGTCCTCGATCATGGCCATGCCGATGCGGTCCTTGACGCTGCCGAGAGGATTGAAGAATTCGCACTTCAGGAGGATGGTGGCGTCCACCCCGGAAGCGACCTTGTTGAGTTTGACGAGCGGTGTGCGGCCGACAGTTTCAACGATGTTGCTATAAATGCGTCCCATAATAAGAGTGTTCCTTCAGCACTGATAAAAAGACCCGAAAACCAGACGAATGTTCGATACTTTTGGCGAAATGCAAATGAAGGGCAAGAACTTTTCGCAGGTAAACAATAAGTCCCTGCCTGACCTTGCGGTCCGGCAGGGACAAATTGGGGGATGGGAGTTCGCCACACTCTCTTTCCCGTGCTGGCGATTTGGCGCACATTGGCTGCCAGCTTCCCGACGCCATTCTCCACGGCAAGCGGAGTTACCGGCCTCATAGCAGGGCCGTCCAGCGCCTTGCGGTCACTGGATTTCGAGTGAGGCCTCTAAGCTCGCTTCGGCTGGCGTTTGCGGACGCCGGCTTACGAACCAGGTAAAGACACGCTTGTGACCTGCGGATCCGCGTCTTTACCGTATAGCGCCGGGTCGGCCACCGCTTCTGGCGGTGCGTTGGCCCGGTGCCACGGGTCTGACCTCTTACCTCTCAGGCTGCCTTTCGCTCACAAGCCAGCGGTGCTTTTTTTCAGCATCGCCGGCATCTTGGAAGGTTAACGAGTCTTGCCTGATCTCGAATCCTTCCCGGCCCGGACGCTCTCTTTGTCACGCCTTTCAGCGCTTTTGGTTCGGCTGATCCCTTTCGGAACCGCCAGAGCCGCCCGTTCCGTGCTGGCGCACAGTAGCAGCCGTCTACCCTCTGGGTAACTGCGATTCGCCCGGACCCGAAACATTTCCGGGCTACTTGACCCGGCTGGGGACGGTTTCTAATCGTCCTTCGCCGCTCAGTCCCTTTTTCGCGTTGACTGACGGCGCGCGAACGCCGCCAGAGGAACTGGTGAATTCTGCCTCCGTCATTGCGCCTTTCGGCTTCCTTTCAGAGGGGTTGGGCCAACCAGCCTGGCTCAACCTTTCCCCAGTCGCCTGGGATTATCCCTGGAACCTGCGAGACTTTTCTTTCGTCCGGCTTCGCCCGTTCCGGTTCTTTCAATGAACTGACGCCAGACTACCACGTTTTTGCGGTGCGACAATGAATTCTTACTCACACTTTATTAACCGTTCTGCGACGTTCGCGAAAAATCGCGACATGCAAAACAGCCAATGAACACAGGGTGATTATATATCCCCACAAAAATTGAAAATCTCGCCGCAACGCGGCGGATTTTGTGTGTGAATAAGTTCGCAATGCGGGCCGCGGAATTTTGGGAAAAAGAGGGCGCCGAATGCGCACGAACATCATCGGTACATAAAAAATCCGTCCTTGCGGACGGTTGGAGAGAGCAGTTGCCGCTCCTGAATCAAGCCGCTGCCGGCTTGGTTTTGGCCTTGTCGGCGGCGCGTTTGCGCTTGAGGTACGCCGTGCGACGTTTCCGCTTCTCCATTTTGTTGTATTGTTTGCCCATAACAAGAGTCTTTACATCACCGAGACTGTTCGGTTGTGTTAGGACTATGATGTTTAGTGTTGTGCGATTCAATATCTATTTGGCCGCGGCGGCGCTGCTGGTTTGCCTGACGGCATGCTCCAGCCCGAAGGACAAGGAGAAGAAACTGACCAGCGCCATTTCGCTGCATCTGGAGATCAGCCCCACCGAAAGCGACGATACGGGCGCGGTGCCCGTCTTCAGGGACAAACCGGTGTACGTGAATGTGGAGAAGCAGGCATTCGTGGATGAAGGCGATCTTGAATCTGCGAGCGTGTTGAACGACCTGGGCGGATTCCACATCCGGCTTAAATTCAACTGGCACGGCGCGATGCTGCTGGACGGCGTCACGACGGACAACCACAACCATCGCATCGCCGTGCTCGCCAAATGGGACAAAGAATCGCGCTGGCTGGCGGCCCCGGAAATCCGCCGCCGAATGGCCGACGGAGTTTTTGATTTCACGCCGGATGCCACCCGCGAAGAGGCGGACCGCATTGTGAAGGGGTTGAACAATCTGGCGAAAAAATTGAAGGAGAAGGATTCGTTTTGATCCGCATGATCTCTTTTCAGGGATTATTCCGGTTCGCGCTGGCGGCTGTCCTGACGGGAGCATCCTCGAAGGCGGAAATGTTCCGCCTGCCCACCGCCAACCGGGCTTTGTTCGAGAAGGATGGCGAGGACCGATTTTTTGTCGGGACAGTCGGCAAGACCTGGGTGAGCGGAACGTTTGGTTGCGTTCGTTCGGACGGCTGGCAGATTCACGAGGGGCTCGACATCCGCTGCCTGGAGCGCGACAAGCACGGCGAACCGGCCGATCCCGTGATGGCGAGCGCCGACGGCACGGTTGCCTACATCAACACGCGTCCGTCACTTTCCAATTACGGCAATTATATCGTGCTGCGGCATCAGATCGAAAGCATGGATATCTACACGCTTTACGCGCATCTCCACAGCATCCGCGACGGATTGAAAGCGGGACAATCAGTGAAGGCGGGCGACGTAATCGCAATCATGGGCCGCACAGCGAACACGCATGAGGGGATATCCAAGGACCGCGCGCACGTTCATTTCGAAATCGATCTGTTCGTGAACGACCGTTTCTCCGAGTGGTTCAAACGCACATCGCCGGGCGAGCGGAACGACCATGGAATCTGGAACGGCCAGAATCTGAATGGCATTGACCCCAGGCTAGTCCTGCTGCAACAGCATCAACTGGGTGACAAGTTCAGCCTCGTCAACTATTTGCGCTCGGAAACCGAGCTCTGCCGGGTGTTCGTCCGGAGCACGAATTTTCCCTGGCTGCGACGTTATGCGCCGCTGATCAAACCCAACCCGGTCGCGGAGAAGGAGGGAGTCGCCGGATACGAGATTGCCCTGGATTTCAACGCCGTGGCATTTGAACTCATCCCACGGGCCGCCTCGGAAATCAAGGGAAAGGGAAAGTTTGTGCTGCTCTCCGTCAATGAGGCCGAAGAAAAGAAGAATCCTGCCCGCAGGCTGGTGGTGCAACGAGGTGGCAAATGGCAGCTTGGGCCGCACGGTTTGAGTTTTCTCGAATTGCTCACGTATTAGCCGGTCAGCCGCATCCCATCCGCAAAAAATCGCAGATCCTTCAACTCTTTGTTCATATGCGCTTTGGAACCGAAGGCGTTCCGGATTTTAACGGAAGATGTTACCTGTTGACTTTTGTTTGCGTCTGCGCTTACGTAGAGCCAAGCCTATTAGACGGATCCAGGATGTACTTGTCCGACATTGGCCGTGCTGTCGCAGGCCCCGACAGCAGTGGCGCTGCGTCCGGAGGCTTGATCCGGCCTTCGTCGCAAGTTGCCGAGGGGGAAAAGCTCCGATTCACCTGGACATCGGTTGTTTTTGAATCAAGCAACCGATGCTGTTTCCAGCTTGGTCTGGATAATGAAGCGCAGTTCACATTTTAGATGGGCGGTGGGACTGGTCGGCATGTGCCTTTCGCTGACGGCATCGGCGCGGGTTTCCCTGCCCTTGGCGGCCAAGGCCGCGTGGGATTTACCCGATTTGGACGTCCGCCCGACGAATTCACCTGCCAGACTTTCAAGCAGCCAATCCCTCGCGATATCTGATCTGCAGTCCCGTGTCCCGACAATCCGGGTGGATTTCGATGAACGAGTGGGCGCGCCTGCCTGGATCGCCTCCGCGCACGGTTTTCTCAGCAGCGCGAATGGCCGGAACGGGACCACTTCGCCGCAGGCCTTGGCGGCATTCGCTGGCGATCCCGACGGCCCCACCAAAGCCTTCGTGCAGGAGCACCGGGCTTTGTTCGGGCACGGGTCTGAAGTTTTCACCAATGCGCTGGTAAACCGGCGCTTCACCACATCGCACAATGGACTTCGTACCGTTGTGTGGCAGCAACAGGTGGACGGTGTTCCGGTGTTTGATGCGACCTTCATCTCGCACACGACGAGCCGCGGCGAATTGGTGAACCTCTCGAGCCACTTTCTGCCCGATCCGATGACGGCTGCCCATGCGACTTCGCCGGGCGGTCGATTGCTCACTGCTGCCGAGGCGCTGCTGGCAGTCGCCAATCATTTGGACGAGCCGCTTGGCAGCGCGGATATCAACGTGAGCATGCCCGCCACCGGAGCGGCGGATTTGCATCAGCGCCTCAGAGCCCCTCCGTTCCGGGGAGAAATAGACGCGCATCTCACGTGGCTTCCCTTGGATCGCCATTCGCTCCGGCTTTGCTGGGAAGTGACCGCCATGAGCGTGTTTCGGGGACGCATGTATCGGTTGCTGGTGGACGCCCATACCGGAAACGTGCTCATTCGCCATGGCTTGACGGAGAATTTCAGCAGCGCCTCGTTCCTGGTGTTCACCAATGACAGCCCGACCCCGTTTTCACCGGCTTATTCCAGCCCGAATACCAATCAACCGGCGCAGGTAGCGCGCGTGCTGGTGGTGACCAATGCGCTTGACACGAACTCCTCGCCCAATGGCTGGATCAATGACGGCACGAACACCACCACGGGCAACAACGTGGATGCCTTCATCGACGGCAATGGAATCGGGCAGCCTTCGCAGCCTCGTCCCACGGGTTCGCCGCCGCGGGTTTTTGCCCCTGCGCTGGACCTGACTCAGCCGCCGAATACAAACGCGGATGCTTCCGTGGTGAACCTGTTCTATTGGAACAACTGGATGCACGATCGATTGTACGAAATGGGCTTCACGGAGGCAGCGGGGAATTTCCAGACGGACAATCTCGGGCGCGGCGGCGCCGGCGGCGATGCCGTAATCGCCGGAGCGCAGGATGGCGGTGCTGCGGGCACGGACAACAATGCGAGTTTCAGCACGCCGCCAGACGGCCAGCCGGGTGTGATGGAAATGTACGTCTGGACGGGGCCAACCCCGAACCGGGACGGAGCGCTGGATACACAGATCGTTCTTCACGAATACACGCACGGGCTAAGCAATCGGCGCGTGGGCGGCGGAGTTGGAATTACCGCCGCACAATCCAGGGGCCTGGGAGAGGGATGGTCGGACTTTTACAGCCTGGCTCTGCTGAGCAAGGCGACGAACAATCTCAACGGCAACTATCCGGAGGCATCGTACGCCAGTTATGGCCTCCAAGGATCGCAATTGAACTACTACTTTGGCATCCGCCGGTATCCTTATTCGACTGACATGACCAAGGATCCTGTCACTTTCAAGGACATCGATCCCTTCCAGGCTGATCCGCACACCGGTGTGCCGACAAATCCCAATCTTACGAACACGATCGCCTCGGAAATTCACAACCAGGGTGAGATCTGGTGCGCCGCACTCTGGGACGCGCGGGCCAACCTGATCAACCGATATGGCTTCTCCGGCAACCAGCTAATGCTCCAGCTCGTGACGGACGCATTGAACCTGACGCCGGCCAATCCCACCTTCACCCAGGCGCGCGATGCGCTTATTGAGGCGGACCTCGTGGATAACGGCGGCGCCAATTATCACCAACTCTGGCTGGCCTTCGCCAAGCGCGGTCTCGGTTATGGCGCAATTGCGCCGGCAAACAATACCACGTCGGGCGTGACGGAATCGTTTCTGATGCCGGACGACGTGCTGGTGACTCCCTCATCGGACCTGCTCACCTACGGCGCAGTGGGCGGTCCATTTGTCCCGGCCTCACAGGTTTATACTGTCGCCAACACCGGGACGAACACGCTGAACTGGTCGGTGAGCAAGAATGCAACCTGGCTGACTGTTTCACCGATGAGCGGAACATTGGCGCCCAACACGAGCACCAACGTGCTGGTTTCGATCAATGGTTTGGCCAACAGCCTGGTTGGCGGAAACTATTCGGACGCGCTCACATTCAGCAATCTGACGAGCGGCTTCGCGCAAATTCGGAATGTTACCCTCAGCGCGTATCTCTATTTCTACTCGCTGAATGCCGACCCTGGCTGGGCGCGGCAGGGACAATGGGCTTTCGGCAAACCAAGTGGCCTTGGCGGTGTCAACAATGGCTTTCCCGATCCGCAGTCGGGGATCACGGGTTCGAATGTTTTCGGCGTCAATCTCAACGGTGATTATTCGACGAACATGGGCGGACCATTTTATTTGACCGCCGGTCCGTTCAATTTCTCCGGCAAGGGGGACGTCAGCCTGCAGTTCCAGCGCTGGTTGAACTCGGACATTCAGCCGTTCGTTTCCGCGACGATTGACGTGTCGAGCGACGGGCTCAACTGGTCGAATGTGTTTTCCAACGGAGGAACCCCGATCACCGACTCGTCATGGAGCAGCTATCAATACGACATTTCTGAGGTGGCGGACAACCAGACTAATGTTTACGTGCGCTGGGGATACCAGATAGGCGCCGGCGCATTCGCCTATTCGGGCTGGAACATCGATAATATTGAGTTCCTCGGATTGACCAAGCTGCTCATGCAGGTGCCCACCAACACGACCAAGGGCGCAGGGTTGCTTGCCAATCAGGGGAAGGTGGGGATCCTCCAGGCGCTTCCGTCAGACCTGGTGGTCTCCCTTGCTTCCAGTGACACCTCGCGCATCACAGTGCCTGCGAGCGTTACCATTCACGCCGGCCAGACAAATGCCACGTTTGACATCAATGTCCTGGATAACCACCAGCTCGACGGCACCCAGATTGTAACCATCAGCGGGACGGCAACAGGCTTTGCGACCGGAAGCGCACCGATAACCATTTTCGACAATGAGAGTGCGGTCCTAACCTTGTCCCTGCCGCCCAGCGCCACCGAAGGCGATCCCCCTGTTCAGGCGACGTTAACCTCAAGCGCGGCGCCCGCGGCGGACATCACGGCCGCCATCACTTCAAGCGACACTAATAGCCTCCAGGTCCCCGCCACCGTGGTGCTGCCGGCCAATCAGACGTCGGTCAATTTCAATGTGGGCATCATCAGCAACCTGTTGATCAGCCCGGACCGCAACATAACCGTAACCGCGCACGTGCGAAATTGGACGGATGGCGTGACGAGCATCCTTATCCACTACAATACCAACACGAATTTCCAACTGTTGCTCCCCACGCAAGCCCGGCAAAGCAACGGCACCATGACCAATGCGGGACAGGTTTTCATCTACGGAACACTTTTGACCAATCTCCCGGTCGCCCTCGGCTCGAGCAACACTGTCGAACTCACCGTCCCGCCGACCGTCACCATTCCCGCCGGACAAACTTCGGCTTTCTTCAACATCACGGTTGTGGATACCGGCCATTCTTACGGAACGCTGCCTGTCCAGATCGGCGCGCAGCCGCAGGGGTTTGCGTTCAGCCAGGGCACCATCAACTTGACCGACGACCAAACGCCGCCTTCGCCTTTCAATCCGCATCCGCTGGACACATCCACCACCAATCGTGCAAACCTGCAGTTGACCTGGAGTCCGGGCGTGGGCGAGGGCTCGGAGAAGGCCGCCAACGGCGGCTTCGAGATGGGCTCGTTTACCAACTGGACCATCTCGCCGAACACGAACGGCGGCTTCATTGTCGACGACGGAACGTTCAATCCGCCCAGCGGTGATGGTCCAACCTCGCCGTTCGCCGGAAACTTTTCCGCCCTTGCCTACCAGCAAACAATCCCGGGTCTGGCAACATTGCGTCAGGACGTGGCGCTTCCGAGCAGCCCCAGCATTGTCCTCAGTTGGGTGGATCGCATCCGCAATTTCGGTTCCAGTTTCAGCGCCAACGAGCAGTTCCGCGTCGAGTTGCGCGACACCAATGACATCGTTCTGGCCGTGCTCTTCACCAATGCTCCCACCGACCTGTTGCTCGGCGACTGGACGCAACGCAGTGTGGACTTGTCCGCGTATCACGGCCGGACCGTGCGAATCGAATTCCTGGCGCAGGCCGGGCTTTATCCGCTCGACGTGCACCTCGACAATGTCAGCATTCGCGCGTCAAGCCTCGCGCCCCCGACTTTCGACGTCTACTTCGGGACGAATCCGACTCCCGGTCCAGGGCAACTCCAGGGTAGCACTACGAACACTTTCTGGAACCTGCCAACGGTTGTGCCCCTGACCACCTATTACTGGCAGATAGTGGCGCATCGTGCCAGCCAGACACCCGGGCCTGTCTGGCAGTTCAGTTCGTTGTCAGCGCTCACGGTCAGCAATCTATTCCTCGTGGCGGACTTCACCGGCAACAGCAACGCTGTCTTCCAGTTCCAACTGGATGTCCCCAGCCCGCAAACGGTCAGCGTCGACTTCGCAACCCAGGACGGCTCTGCAGGGGCACCCGGGGACTACACCTCGACCAACGGCACAATGACCTTCACCGCCAGCCAGACCAATCACACCCTGTCGATACCCGTCACCTTTGACACAAACGGCCCCATCTCACGGACGTTCTTCCTCAACTTCTCAAACTCCAACAACCTGCTGCCGCTCGCCATCCAGGCAAGTTGCACGCTGGTCAATGCCACTGCTGCCGGCCCAACGCTCACTCCCATCCCGGACCAAAGTGTCACGGAAGAGAGCACGCTCACCTACACCAACTCCGCGACCAACTACTACCTTCCCAACGAACCGCTCGTCTATAGCCTCGATCCCGGCGCGCCGGCCGGCGCCGCCATCAATCCCACCAACGGCGTGTTCATGTGGACGCCTCCCGCGGGGCAAGGTGGAAACTCCTACAACATCACTGTGCGCGTCACCGACGCCGCCACACCGCCGTTCCTATTCGACGAGGATTCGTTCCTCGTGACTGTCAATAAGCTTCCGCCGGTGGTCACGCCAATTCCCAACTACACCGTGCACGTCGGTTATACGATCCACTTCACCGCGCAAGCCACCGATCCCGATTCGAACCCGCTCACCTTCAGCCTCGATCCTGGCGCGCCGGCTGGGGCCTCGATTGATTCGAACTCCGGCAACTTCTCCTGGACCACGCCCGCCAACAGTGTCAACACCACCAACCCGATCACCGTCCGCGCCACCGACAACACCCCGCCTCCGATCAGCGGCGCCGCGTCCTTCAACGTCGTTGTCGTGCCCGATCCAGGCCTGGGAGCGTCGTCGTTCTCCGGCGGCCACTTTGTCCTGAGTTGGAGTTCCATTTCGGGCCAGGTCTATCGCGTCCAATTCACGACCAACCTCCACTTTCCCACCAACACCTGGATTAATCTCCCCGGCGATGTCACCGCCACCGGGGCGGTCTGCACGAAGCTCGACCCCTTCCCCCTCCACTCGCGGACCTTTTACCGCGTCCTCGTCCTGCCCTGAACTACTCGACCACCGCGAGGTCCATGTCGCGCGTGTAATAAAGTATCCGCCCGCAATTGATGCAGTTCACCAGTTCCTGCTGGCCCTGGCACGCCACGAGGATCGCCGTCGGCAGTTTCATGTGGCAACCGCCGCAGACCCCGTGCTGGACTCCCACCACCACGTTCGCTCCCTTGCTCTTCAAAAGCCTCTCGTAACGCCCCCGCGCCGATTCCTCCACCGCCTCCTGCAACGCCGCGCGGTTCGATTCCAATTCCCCCAGCTCGCGCGTCAGATTCTTCTCCCGATCGGCCAGTTGCGTGATCTGTCCCTCCACGAGCTTGCGCGCATCGTTGGCCGCTTGTGTCGCGGAAGCCACTTCCTTCTGCGCACCCTCGGCCTGCTCCATCAACTCGATCATCCGGTCTTCGATCTGGAAAATATCCTTCTTGCAGGTCTCGATCTCGTGCGCCAGCGCGCGGTATTCGTCGTTCTTCTTGGTCTGAAATTGCTGCAACGAATATTTCTCGATCAACTGCTTCTTGGCCTCGACATCCAGCTCGAGCTTTTTGCGCTCGGACTCGATCTGCTTCACCCGATTCTTCGCCGCGTCCGCCATGGCCTGCGTCCCGGCCGCCTTGGCCTGGAGCATTTGCCGCTCCGGATCGATATGCGCCAGTTCATTCTTCACGCGCAGGATGTTCCGGTCGCGATCTTGCAGGATTAGAAGCTTTTCGATGGTCTCTAGCATGTCATTCCAATGTTGCCGTCTAATGTTATCGGCCCGCCCCCACCAAGTCAACGTGGCGGCATTCCGGCCACTTTGCCGGACTTCAATCCCCACCGCAAGTGTTATGCGCTTTGGCCTTTTTGTGCTATTTCTTACTGTGCATTGCCGTCGAACGCCCGCAATTCCGCCGCAATTCCGCGCAAAAAGCGCTTGCCTCCGCGGGGTCTCCGGGCACACTGGCCTTGCGCCCGGACGCGCGCCGGCCCGACAGTTTCGCGACTGCCTGCATGGCAACGACTTTGGTTTCCAGCAATGAAAACTCCCACTCGCCTCCCCCTCCTGCTGGCCACGGCTCTCGCCCTCGCCCTCGCCGCTCTCACCGGCACCGCCGAATCGAACCTCGACCTCGCCCGCCGACTCAATGACGCCTTCGTCCAAGTCGCCGACCAGGTGTCCCCCTCCGTCGTCGTCATCACTGTGACTCAAAAGTCCGGCTCGCAGACCGACGATAGTTCCTCCTCCGACGACTCCATCCCGCCGGACATGCGCCGCTTCTTCCGCCGCCGTTTCCAGCAGGGCGTGCCCGACCAACCGCTCCAGGGCGAAGGCTCCGGCATCATCATTCGCAAGGACGGTTACATCCTCACCAACCACCACGTCGTTGAGGACGCTGATAAGATCGAAGTCCGCCTCAAGGACGGCCGCACCTTCACCGCCGAAGTCCGCGGCATGGACACGCCCGCGGATGTCGCCGTCATCAAGATTAACGCCACCGACCTCCCGGTCGCCCGTTTCGCCGATTCCTCCAAGACCCGCGTGGGAGAGTTCGCCATCGCCATCGGCGCGCCGTTCTCGCTCGAATACTCCGTCACCTTCGGCCACGTCAGCGCCAAGGACCGCACCAGCGTGTTCCGCGGCCTCGACGCCCTGAACTTCACTGACCAGGATTTCATCCAGACCGACGCGAACATCAACCCCGGCAACAGCGGCGGCCCGCTGGTGAACATCGAGGGCGAGGTCATCGGCGTCAACACGCTCATTCGCGGCCTCCACACCGGCATCGGCTTCGCCATCCCCAGCAATCTCGCGCGCGAAATCTCCGACCAACTCATCGCCAACGGCAAATTCGCCCGGGCCTGGCTCGGCATTACCATCGCCACGCTCCGCGAATCTCCCGAATACAAGGAAGTCCTCACTGGCGTGAAGGACGGCGTGGTGGTCAGAGCCATTCTTGCCGACGGCCCCTCCGCAAAATCCGATTTGCGCCCCGCCGACGTGATCAATTCCATCGACGGCCAGCCGGTCATCACCTCGGAGGAACTCAAGAACATCATCCGCATCAAACCCGCGGGCAAGAAGGTCCAGCTCGTCGTAACCCGCCAGGCCGACCACACCACCAATTTCTTCCAGACGAACGTCTTCGTAACGCCCGGCCTGATGCAGGACGAACCCCAGCAGCTCGCCAGCGCCGCGCCGGATTTCGCGCCCGTTCCCGGCCCTTCCTCCCCTTCCCCTGCCCCGTCGGACCAGGTTCCGCCCGTCAACCTCGGCGTCACCGTCAAGACCCTCACGCACGGCCTCGCGCGCCAATACAAGGTGGACCTCACCGAAGGTGTCATTGTCATTCACGTGGAAAAGGACGGCCTCGCCGCCGCCAACGGCATCAAGGAAGGCGACATCATCACCTCCGTCAACAAGCAGGCCGTCACCAATCCGGTTGAGTTTCGCGACGCCCTCCAAACCTCCGATCCTCAAAAAGGCGTTATCCTCAACCTCATCAGCGACGGCAACTCCCGCTTCCAGGTCCTCAAACCTGAGGATAACTAGCGCTTCCATTTTCACGAAGGTCGCGAAGGAGATAAACGCAGTCGAGTTCCCATACTTCTCGCGCCGGGGGCGGCTCGCATTTTCGAGAGTGAGTCCGCGAGCGCCGGCCCAGGAAAGAGCGGGCAAGCTCCCGCCGTTCGCGCCGCTCGCCCGCCCAGCGTTCACGTCTCGTCCAAACCGCTCATTCACGCTGGATCTTGAGATTTGGAATTTCTGTGGATCTTGTATCTTGCGAGCTTGGAGCTTTGACCCCATGGGGTCGCCACCTAATTTGTCGCCATTCCATCTTCCGATGAATATTGTCTCATGGGGAAACGCCTCAAAAACGCCTGGGAACTTTTCAAATCCGCCGCCTCCCACTGGACCGCCGACCACGCCCAACGCCTCGGCGCGGCCCTCGCCTACTACGCCGTCCTCGCCCTGCCGCCGATGCTGGTAATCCTGCTGTTCATCGCCACGCTGTTCTACGGCGGCAGTGCCAAAACCGGGTTTTCCCAGCAATTCAACAGCCTTGTCGGCCCCAACGCCGGCCAGTTCCTGCAAACCCTCATGACCAATCCCCAAACCCATTCCAAGGGTCCGCTCGCCACCGCGCTCGCCATCGCCACGCTCGTGTTCACCGCCACCGGCTTTTTCCTCGAACTCCAGGGCTCCCTCAACACCATCTGGGGCGTTGAACAACGCTCCGATACCGGCTGGTGCTGGACGATCGTCAATCGCCTCCTCTGTTTCCTGCTCATCGTTGTCATCGGCGCGTTGCTCGTGCTCTCTCTTGTCACAAGCACCGCGCTGGCCGCCGTGCAACACGCCTTCGGCAATCGCATCCCCGGCGGCGCCGCGCCCTGGCACGCGCTCGAATTTCTTGTCTCCTTCGGGATCATCACCGTCCTCTTCGCCGCCATTTTCAAATTCCTGCCCGATGTCCGCCTCGCCTGGCGCGATGTCTGGGTCGGCGCCGCGCTGACCGCCCTGCTCTTCACCATCGGCAAGTTCGGCCTCGGCCTCTATCTCGGCAAAGGCTCCGTCGGCTCGCCCTATGGTGTCGCCGGCGCGCTCGTGCTCGTGCTCGTCTGGATTTATTACTCCGCCCAAATCTTCTTTTTCGGCGCCGAGTTCACCCAGGCCCACGCCAATCGCTTCGGCAAACGCATCTGTCCCACCCGCCACTCCCAATGGCGCGTCTACGGGCAATCCGCCGCCGAAGATCGTGAAGAAGCCGGCATCAATCCGCAAGCTGCGGCGCCGCCCCCCTCCGCTGCACCCGCCAAAGCCGTCAAATCCCCCGAAGTTCCTCCGCCCAGTCCGCGACCGCCAGTTGAACCCACCCATCCCCGTCGCGCTCCACAACCGGAGCCGCCCGGGCACCCCGAACCTGCTCACGCTCACGAGCACAGCCGACGCCGCCACCGCCGACTCACCCGATTCCCCTCGCCCGACCTCGCTCCACCACCGCCCGAACCCCTTCCCCCCGACTACCACCACGCCCTTGCCGACCTCGCCGACCGCGTCCACTCCTGGCGCGACTTCCGGCGCTAGATTTGTCGTTCGCCCTTTCCGTGAACAGCCACCTGTTCCAGGCCGTTGGCTATAAATCCAATCTTCCTGTCGCCCGCGGCCTCTTGTTCCCACCAACCCCCCGTGCGAACTCCCGATCAGGCCCCCGTCCGCGCGCCAGCGTCGTGGACTGCGGTGTGAAGCACCGCTTTCAAAACCGCCCGCCAACCCGGCAAGCCCACCCATTTGCCTAAACCTCTCATTCATATTGAACCTTGGATTTTGGAGCTTATTTGGATCTTGGACCTTGCGAGCTTGGATCTTTCCTTAACCCCT
>Ga0070741_10001076_pt1 | contig 87736 bp, 85 predicted proteins | sample Coa_R1_4_FD_66440 | JGI IMG/M metagenome (GOLD analysis project Ga0070741, IMG submission 66440) | Surface soil microbial communities from Centralia Pennsylvania, which are recovering from an underground coalmine fire - Coalmine... | ecosystem: Environmental > Terrestrial > Soil > Unclassified ... | reverse complement strand
AGCGGCTCAAAGCCATATGCAAGGGCTGCTGAGAGGATTCAGTTTTCGGCGGTACGTGTGCGGATATGGCCAAAGCTCGCGGCCGGGCGGTCCAAAACGTCCTATCCTGTACGTGCCTTGCTGCGGAGGCGAACCAAGCAGCAACCCGCCTTCCGACAAGAGAGAAGCGGAGTGGACATCGCCGTGTCTGCGTGGAAAAGCCGGTTTTGAGAGAAATAGCTTCGGCTGAGAGATTTTGACGGAAGGGGCATACTTCATCATCGCCTCGGACCGAGTCTCTACGAAAGATTCTGATCATGCCAGGGAACGTCCGAGCCAGGTTAGCGCTAAATGTGCGTGGGGCGACCAGAGAGAAAAACAGATGAAACTATTTGCATCAGCTGCAGTGTTGGCGCTGCTGGCTTCGCCAGCGTTCGCTCAATCCGGATCGCAGCCTTCCACCACATCGCCGACAACGGAAAACACGAACCAAAACGTCGCGGCAGCGCAAAAAATAAAGCAGGACCTCACTAGCGCTGGATTTACTGATGTTAAAGTCGTCGCGGAATCGTTCGTTGTTCAGGCAAAATCGAAAGACGGCGATCCCGTCCTAATGACCATCGGACCTCATGGCATGTCAGTGTTCGAGGCGATGAACAGCAACTCAAATTCAGACACAACGGGATCGACGGCGGCCAGGCCGAATGGTGCCAATTCGGGCTCGGCAAGCCAATCGGCGACCCCTCCGGGAACGTCCAAGTAAGGCGACGACCTAACTAAGTGCACAAGCCGGCGTGGACGCGACCAAAAGCAATCTTGCTCGCTAGCCCGCCGCCATTGCCATCGCCGCGAGCGAGATCATCGGCGCGGCGATGGCCACCACGATGCAGAAAACGAGAATTACGTTTGAGGTCGCGCGGTCCATTGAGTCGCTCCCGAGTTTTCTACAATGAGCCGACAATGCCGATAGGGTGCGGTTGTTCCTGATCTGAATTAGCCTTGCTTGGGCGAGGGCGGTCACTCAATCCTGCTTTGGCAGGCTACGAACACTGTCGAATAGGCCGGCGGCCTCGAGCGAACGTTGCGTTGCACAGTTGCCCTTTCTGCTTCTGACGGCGCGCCAGGATGGCGGCCGCGGCCAGCAGGGTTCGTCGATAGGGAGAATTCATGGCGCGCTCCTGTGTGAGCGGCGAACGCGCGTGTTTGAGCATGGTTCCTAACCTCAGGCAGGCATGCCAAGGGGCCGCCGAAAAATAGCAACCAACTCCTTTGAAGGAGGTTCTTCGCCAACTGAAGCCGGATCATCAGGGAGCCCCGCGATGCCAGCAAGTCTTGATCGGCGCGATTTCATCTCGGTCGCTGCCACCGGTCTGGCCCTTGCTGGCGCCGGTTCTTCGGTCGCGGCCACGATGCCCGCCGAAACGCAGTCCGCAGTCTCCCGGCAACCGATGCCGGCCTTCGACAATGACGAGAACACCGCCGATATCATTGTCGAAACGTTGATTGCCTGGGGGGCGACTCACGCCTTCGGCATTGTGGGAGACGGTATCAATTCCATCATCGAGGCGCTCCGCAAGCGTTCCGACCGCATCCGCTATATTGGCGTGCGGCACGAGGAGGCGGCCGCTTTCATGGCTTCCGGATTCGCCAAGCATACCGGCCGGCTCGGCGTCTGCGTCGGTACCACCGGTCCCGGCGCGATCCATCTCCTCAACGGGCTGTACGATGCGGCTTTCGATGGCGCGCCGGTCGTCGCCTTGACGGGCCTGACCTTTCACGATCTCCAGGGCGTCCGCTATCAGCAGAGCGTCGATACAGTGAGGCTGATGCAAACTGTTGCGCTTTACAACGAGGCGGTGACCGGTCCGGAGCACGCGGTCGTTGTCGCCAATCGCGCATGCCGCGCGGCGCTCGGTGACCGCGGCGTGGCGCATCTGACCGTCGCCAAGGACGTACAGATGATGAAGCGCGCCGCCGACAGGAAGTCAATGCGCAATCCCGGTGCCCGCACGTCCTCTTCTTGGACGACCCCGCTTGCCGCGGCGCCGGACGACCAGCTTCGTGCCGCCGCCGATATCCTCAACTCCGGTCGCCGCATCGCCATTTTAGCCGGGCAGGGCGCGCTGCATGCGCGGGCGGAAGTCACGCAGCTCGCCGACGCGCTCGGCGCACCGGTCGCAAAGTCCCTGCTCGGCAAAGCGGTGCTGGCCGACGACTCTCCTCTTACCACCGGCGGCATCGGCGATCTCGGCACGGCACCCTCGTCGTGGGCGATGAAGAACTGCGATACCGTGTTGATCCTCGGCTCGACAATGCCGTGGGAGGAATATTATCCGAAGCCGGGCCAGGCGCGCGGAATCCAGATCGACCTGAAGCCCGACCGCATCGGACTGCGTTATCCCGTCGAAATCGGGCTCGTCGCCGACGTCAAGGCCACGCTGGCCGCGATATTACCGCTGATTCAGCGCAAGAGCGACCGATCGTTCCTGTCCGAGGCGCAGCAGCGGATGTCGGATTGGAACGGCCTGCTCGAACGCGTCGAGACGACGTCGCGCAGCCCGCTGCGACCGCAGATGGTCGTGCGCGCGTTGAGCGATCTCCTTGCCGATGACGCAATCATCTCGCTCGATTGCGGCGCCAACACGCATTTCGCGGCCCGCTGTTTGAGACTGCGCGAAAATCAGCGCTTCACCGGCACCGGCATGCTCGCGACCATGGCACCCGGACTGCCTTTCGCAATCGCGGCGCAACTGGCCTACCCCGGGCGGCAATCGGTGACCGTGGTCGGCGACGGCGGCTTTGCCATGCTGATGGCCGAGCTTTCCACCGCAGTGGCGCAGCAATTGCCGGTCAAGATCATCCTGCTTAAGAACAACAGCCTGGCGGAGGTGATGTTCGAGCAGCGCGAGATCGGCAATCCCGACTACGGATGCGCTTTGCCGCCGATCGATTTCGTGAGTTTTGCGAAAGCCTGCGGTGCGGACGCATTTCGATGCGAGCATCCCGACGACATCAAGGCTGCCATTCGCGCCGCGCTGGAATCGCCGAAGGCGGCCTTGGTCGAGGCTGTCGTGGATGCAGAAGAAAAGCCCGCCAAACCGGACGAGTTGAAGGCGTAGCCGCTGCTCGCGTCGTGCCGGCCCAGCGGGAGCTCACGTCGGCTGGCTCTCTCGAGTTGCAAACGCTGTCGGTGTTCCCAATCGCTAGAGGTCATGCCGCCAATTAGGAACCACGCCGCTACGACGAGATTGATTGATCTGGAGATTGAGGATCATGCCATGAAAAAACTTCCGACGATTGCTCTCGCCCTGTTCTTTGCTCTCGGCTCATCATTGGCATTCGCACAAGGCGGAGGCGGCGGCGCGGGAGGTGGTGGTGCAGGCGGGGGCGGTGGAGCGGGAGGTGGCGGTGCTGCGGGCGGCGGATCGGGCGGCAGCGCCGGTGGCGGAGGTCCGCCTCAGGCCTCGCAGAATGCCGCCGGAGCGTCAAAGAGCGCCGCCAACGGCGTCCACAGCCATGCCGCCAGCCATCGCAAACATAGGCGACACTAAGTCTCTCAGCACCGCCGGCCGTCATCAGTATGCATCCGAAGCCGCCATACCCCGATCAGCGTCAGGACATGCCTGGCGCGACGTCGGCGATGAGCCCGCGTCCCGATCACGGCGAAACGAGCTATCAGGGTTCGGGCCGGCTGAAAGGGAAGAAAGCGGTCATTACCGGCGGCGACAGCGGCATCGGCCGCGCAGTGGCGATCGCCTACGCCCGGGAGGGCGCCGACGTCCTGATCGCCTATCTCAACGAGCACGACGATGCGCACGAAGTCAAAGCTCTCATCGAGAAGGAAGGCCGCAAGGCGATCCTGCTCGCGGGAGATTGAAGAACGCGGATCACTGCCGCTTCATCATCGCACACGCCGTGGACACGCTCGGCGGCATCGACATTCTCGTCAACAACGCCGCGCACCAGGCCACCTTCAAGGATCTCGGCGATATCAGTGACGAAGAGTGGGAGGCGACGTTCGAGACGAATATCCACACGATGTTCTATCTCTGCAAGGCGGCGGTGCCGCACATGAAGCCGGGCAGCGCCATCATCAACACCGCCTCTATCAATTCCGACATGCCCAATCCCATTCTGCTCGCTTATGCGACGACCAAGGGCGCGATCCAGAATTTTACCGGCGGACTTGCGCAGATGCTGGCTGCGAAAGGCATTCGCGTGAACGCGGTCGCGCCGGGCCCGATCTGGACGCCGCTGATCCCGTCCACCATGCCGGAAGAGGCGGTCAAGAATTTCGGCAAGCAGGTTCCGATGAAGCGGGCGGGCCAGCCCGCCGAGCTTGCGACCGCCTATGTCATGCTGGCCGATCCGTTGTCGAGTTACACCTCGGGAACGACGGTCGCGGTCACCGGCGGCAAGCCGTTCATTTGACGGGTCCAGGAAGCGGCCAATCAATCGGCTTGACGACTATTTGCCTCCGTCCAATCTCGTTCTTGAGGTGGTCGGCGTATTCCCTCGCCGTGCCACCAAACGGTATGGAACGATAGAACGGACAAACACTCCAGTCGAGGTGCACCCGACGCACTGGCGCAAATGGGATGATGCGTTCAGCCCTGTTTCCGCTCCCTCGGCTGCGCCTGCGAAGAGAGCTTTGCCCCTTCCTCCGACATGAGCTGCTCCAGATGAAGACGCTGCTTACCGTCGTTCTCGGTTTCCAGTAGCTTTTTGTAGCGCTCGATATTCGCTTTTGCCACCCAGTCAGGCATCGAAACCTCTCGTTTCGTATGTAGAGGTAGCGGTGAGGTACCTCATAACGGGACCGAAGCCAAGGTTGTACGGAAGAGCGGCGTCGTATTTGACGCCAACGTAACTGCGTTGCTCGGCCAAGCCTTCGAGGCTGCCCGTCGAGACTCCATAACAAAGGCGAACCTGAAATCGTTTACGAGATCCTTGCCCTACGTATCATCGAGGCAGCCAAAAATGGTGAGACAGAAGTAACCAAACTTGCTGCGGCGGGCCTTGCTGCGCTTGGAAATCAAAGCAAACCGGGCGGACAGGGGCGCTTCCAATAGGGTCAGGTTACCGGGAAGGTGATTAATGATCAGCCCGGCCAATTTCGAAGGCAAATTGGGCCTTGAACACCGGACCATTCTTGTCCCGCACATGGATGGCCATGCTTTGCGAGATGCCGTTCCCTCCATTCGTAAGCACGAAGTCTCGGGCCAACTCTGCGAGGGACAAAGCGGCCTCTTGCTGGGCGAGCTGCACGGAGGGAAATTCGACGCCTTCATCATCTAGGGCAACTTGGCTACCTTCTCTCAAATCGAAGAAATAGCGCACGGGTTTGTCCCCCTGCTTTGACATGATCTCAATGAAAAGGCCTATCCCAAGTGATGCCAAAAGCAGCGGGCAGTCAAGCTGCTGGAATCCTGCAGCGCTTGGAGAGCGAGAAAGCGCACCGCCCGGGCAATCGAACTCACTTGCTTCCCTGCCAGCATAGATCAAACGGCCGAAACCGTGGGACTGGAACCAAAGCTGGTCCAAGCTGCAGATTTGATCGACCAACTCGGCGACCCGATGTATCCAAAGAAAGCCAATGCGCTCTTTTATGAATTTGAAGAAATTGGAATGAATCGTCAGCTTGGGTACTCATTTCCCGCTGATCTTACGGACAAGTACCCTGCGTTTTTTTGGAACTGCATCTCAATGCATATCGGCGATGGAATAAGACTCCTGAATCTCACAGTTTCTGGCGTCAGTGGATAGCAAATCTCCATCACCATGTTCTTTGCGCGGAGAATTCGAACCGGATGATGGGTCAACAGCGTTAGGCATCCCGCGTGATCCTGTTCCTGACTCGACGGCTGAGGCGCGGCGAAGCATGGTGCGTCAGCCCCGAGGTCGTTTAGCAATCGCTCAAGGCGCTTAGGAGCCCGACCGCGATTGGGATCAGGGCTACGGATTCCCATAAGGTGGATGTGCGGGAGCCCAGGCCAGCGATTAGGATACAAACCCCGAAGGCGATAATCCCCGCGGCAATCGTGTAGGGCAGCGCTCTTTCCATGGCAGACACCTATTGGTTCAGTTATGCATGTATGGGACCCGCGAACTGAAGCTCTAACAACGCGATCAACCGGCAGTTCCAATCGAGCCGGGTGGTGGGTGTGGCCCGAAACGCACGAGCCAGGCCGATCACGCGATGTCCGTTGATTGGGGTAGATCGGAAATAACCGTGGGACCGTCCAAGCGACGCGTTTGACCCATGGGCGACATTTTGCGTTCGTGTGGTAAGCTTCGTCAGTCGAGCTAGGTATCATGCGGCGGCGCGACTTCATCAATATCCTGTCCGGAACCCTCGCGGCATGGCCGCTGGAGGCAAGCACGCAGCGTTCAATACCGGTTGTGGGATATCTCAGTGGCGGTACATCCGCTGGATTCGTATCGTTCATCGAAGCCTTTCGGCAGGGCCTAAGTGAGACGGGCTATATCGAAGGTCGCAACGTCGCTCTTCAATACCGCTGGGCCGAAGGACAAGAGGATCGCTTGCGCGCGCTGGTCGCCGAGCTCGTCAATCTCCAAGTGGCGGTCATCGTTGCGACAGGCGGCTTGCATCCGGCGGTCGTAGCCAAAGCGGCAACTTCCACCATTCCAATCGTATTCACGGGCGGTGGCGATCCCGTGAAATATGGCCTCGTTGCCAGCCTCGCTCCGCGCTGCTCGAACGTACGCTCGCTCATGATCTCGATGGTGAGGTTAAAATCGACTTCAATCCTGGCGGCCTTCTGTGCTCGATAACAATTCCGCTGGTTTTGGTAGACGAGCTGCGATGCGGCCAACCGAGAATTGCATAATTCGGCGCGGTTGAGTTGACCCGAAGGGGAGGGAGCGGTCTCCGAGGCTTGAATCGCTCAGATTCGGCCGAAATTCTCTTGAGATTTCAATGGAGATTTTCAAACGGGAATGTGGTAGCTCGATCCTCTGCGAGGCAGCCACGCAGTGACTCGACCTAGGATTGTGGCCAATTTCTGCGCGAAAACCCGGCATTTGTGGGGGATTTTGGGCGTTTTGGATTTGTCTCCAAACGCCGAAAATCGGCAACCTCAGCGAGAATCTGCCGAAAGTCTCCGGCCCACGTGCGGAATATTCCCATTTTGAGGAGACTTTGCGTGGAGACTATTTCGATCGCACTGCGTGGTAGGGCTGGCAGTTGGATCCGGCCTTTTCCTCGATTCGTTTTCGACATTCTCAATCGATTGAGCTAAGGCCTGCGCGTGACGGACGAGAGGAAGTCCTCGGCAAGACAGCTCCGGATCGCCCAAATCGGGCTCTACGAGTTCGACGCGGGAAGACTTCTAACCGAGAATTCGATTTGACCATCGGAACGCTGTCGCCAGTTCTCAACGACAGTAACGTGCCCATCACTGGAACTACTGTTGATGATTTCCCGAGCTTTCGCGCGCGCCTCGGCAAGCGGCAAGGTAAAACTCGTTCGCGCCGTTGCATTCGACATTTCATCTGCGAGATCACGAGGTCGCATTTGAACGTTCTCCGACGGGAGTCATGTTGGATCCCAAGTACGGTAAAAGTAAATGGGCTGCTGCTTGTTTTGCCCGATGATCACATGCTCGACGATGGTCGAAAGAACGGGACATCTTAGCCGTTGCGCTGGGGGTGAATGGCAGAGTTACTTCGTGTTGTTCGCGACGGCAGCTGGGCGCATTGCTGTGAGGAGTTTCGGGCTGAATGCGCAGATAGATCACCGAGTGATGAAGAAGAAAAGCCCGCCGGCAATTGGCAACTGGATTTTAGACGCGCTCATTCGATCCCCCTTTGCGAACGGTTATATTCCACATCATGGCGGTTTCCGAAGATTTCAATGATGCGCTGACCACCGTGCAGCGGCCAATACATCCGACTGTGAAAAAAGTAGTTAAGCTGTCTTCACATTGACCGAAACTTCCATCCCCAGTTCGTCTTCTGGTTCACCCCAATAGCTGCCAAAAAGTGGCACGGCTTGCTGCGGTGTGCGAGCCACGCCGACACGGATCAAATCCCGATTGCCGACAATGCCGTTGGTGGGGTCGAACTCCACCCAACCCGAACCGGGTAAGTAAATTTGACACCAAGCATGAGTGGAACCGCCACCCAAACGAGCGGGGCCATCGCGAGCGGGCACATAGACATACCCCGTCACGAACCGGGCTGCGAAACCCAGCGATCGTGCGGCTTCCATCATGAGAAGTGCAAAATCCCGGCAGGTCCCTTGCTGACTCTCGATGGTTTCGTTTGGGCTTTGTGTTCCGCTTGAGGAGCGACGTTTGTAGGAGAAGCTCTGCGCGATCGCCTCGTTCAGCGTCATCAACAGTTGCCCGGTCGGGTTACGCGTGCCCGAGGCCACGAACCTCGCGAGCCAGCGCTCGACGTAGAGGTCGTCCGCATAGTGACGATGGATATACGGTTCCAGGTCCGGCAGCTCATCCTCTGCGTAAGAAAAGGGATGGATTTTGGCATAGTCTTCAATTCGAAAGTCGGGCGCATTCTCGGGCGTGTGGTCGAGCCGAATGAGAGTTTCAAACTGCAGCGCAGTCGTCTCTGTGTTGAAGTCGACCAAGGTAATGCAATTCCCAAAGGGGTCGTGAAGCCACCTGATCTCCGCAGGCGACGGCGTCACTTCCAGATGACATTCGAGCAGTCGCTGATCGAAACTGTCGCGCGGGCGAAACATGAGCTGGTGCAGTCCCGGCCTGATCGGGTTTTTGTAGCGATACAAGGTCGTATGGTGGACCGAAAAAACCGTCATGGCAGCCAAATACGCTCGTTCTCAATCGCGCCAATCGGCGGTTGCGAACTGGAGTCTTCGCTTGTCGCTGTCTCCATAACCCAACAGCCCATTATGCCTGCAATTTCATCAACTTTGCGATCGCGGTATAGGAACCAGTTCGTGACCTTTGGGCTTAGGACCTTCAAGGAAATTGGAAAGCAGGTATGAGAATCGAAGCTGGGTACGATATCGTGTTCGATTGCCCTCAGAAAGTGCCCATGGTGCTGATGCTAAGCGTGCATCCTTCGCGGCGGCACGATCTTCTGACTGAAGACCGGATTCGCTTCTCGCCCGGAATTACCTCCCGAGATTATCTGGACTCCTTTGGCAACATTTGCACCCGCTTGGTCGCACCGCCTGGCCTGCTCAAGATCCATAATCGCTTTGTCATCCGGGACAGCGGGCAGCCAGACGAGGTTGTTTTCGAAGCCAGACAGTGGGAAGTAGAGGATCTGCCGGACGAAGCATTGGTCTTTCTGCTCGGGAGTCGCTACTGCGACACTCAAAAGCTGAGCAATCTAGCCTGGTCGCTCTTTGGCCAAGTCAAGGGTGGTTGGCAGCGTGTGCAAGCGATCTGTGACTACGTCCACGATCGACTCCAATTCGGTTATCAGCACGCTCGTTGCGACCGCACCGCTGCCGAAGGCCACGAGGAGAGGGTTGGCGTTTGTCGCGACTTTGCTCATTTGGCTATCACCCTGTGCCGGTGCATGAATATTCCGGCGCGCTATTGCACCGGCTATCTCGGCGACATCGGGGTACCGCGCGATCCGGCACCCATGGATTTCAGTGCATGGTTTGAAGTCTTTCTTGGCGGACGATGGTTCACATTTGACGCAAGGCATAACCATCGTCGGATTGGTCGGATTGTCATAGCCCGCGGTCGAGACGCCGCAGATGTGGCCATTTCAACAGCCTTCGGGCCGTGTCACCTCGCCAAGTTTACGGTTCTGACTGAAGAGCTCAGCGATAAAATGGTCTCACCGGATTTGGTGCCGACAGCCCCATCCTCGGATGCTATGGCTTCGTTGCAGCGAGCTTGACGCGCCACCCATCGTCCCCGAGCTGCCTAAACTTGTCTTTGAGCCAACTCATATGTCGGCCGGAGTGGCGGCAACGGCGATCGGATAGAGGCTTCATGCTTCGAAGCTGACGGAAACTCGTCCAATTGATTCGGCTGCATCGAAATTCTCATTTAATCTTTCAGAGTCAGAAACTTAGGGCTGGCAGTTGAATCCAGCGCCGCATTCCAGTCGGATTTCGCGCGCTGGTTCTTAACACTCACCAAAGTGTGTTAGGTACTTCTCAGCGGCGCGAGATCTATCGAGCAGTTGGCCTGTCATCGCTAATTTAAAAGCGACAGTTGCTTAGTTGGAATGAAGGGAGCCGCTCGATTGATCAGTTTAACATGGCAAACAGAGCGTCCGTTCGAACCTATCGCACTCCGGCAAATTAGGATGGAACCAGTCGCTGTCCCAAGCGTTGTGTTGGGTTTGAATTGCCATCGCGCGAGCCCATTACCTTCCTCTCGTCACCGTCAAAAGACATCACCAAAGAGACCGATAGTTGAGCGCTGTTGAACAAGAGTCGGGGCCGACACTCGGTGTGCATGAGTTGATCCTGCAATTGCAGGCGCGAGAGGCCGAGCTCGCGCTTATTCATCGGATTGCCGGCGTTGGTGGAGTCGAGGTCGACCTTCGGGATGGCTTTCGAAATCGGAGGTCGCCCGAGTATCTGACGATCCACGGTTTGCCCCCGACAGCTATCAACGAGTCTCATGAGGATTGGGTTGCGCGCATCCATCCCGATGACCGCGCCAGGGTAGAGCAACAATTTCTCGATGCCGTCGCCGGCATATCTACCGAATACTTCGCCGAGTACCGCATCATTCGGCCGAGTGACGGTCAGACCCGCTGGGTGCGGGTAGCGTCCCGTATCGAGCGTGATACCAACAACCGGCCTATTCGATTGATTGGTGCACATTTTGACGTAACGGATTCGAAACTGGCAGAACAAGCTCTCCGAGAGAGTGAGGAGCGGTTTCGCGTCATCGCCAACAACGCGCCAATTCCGATGTGGGTCACCAAGCTCGACGGCGAGCGTTTGTTCGTCAATCAAGCATATTCCGATTTTTTCGAATTGAATTACGAGGACGCGTTAAGGCTTGATTGGCGCAGTCGTGTGCATCCAGACGATGCCGACCGAGTCTTGAAAGCCGAGCAACTACGCAGTCTTGTTCCAGCAGATAGCCCTTCACCTGGCAATCAGTTTGCGATCGAGATCAGAATACAAGCAGGCAATGATTGGCGCTGGGTAAGAGCGGTGTCGCAGCCCCGGTTCGATGAACATGGTAAGCACGTCGGCTTCATAGGCGTGGCGCAAGATATCACCGCGGCCAAACAGGCAGAGATCGAGCTTCGCGCTTCCGAAGAGCGGTTCCGTCTGATGGCTGAGAATGCGCCGGTAATGATTTGGATCAGTGATCAAAATGGAAAGTGTGTCCATCTCAATCAGATGCTCCGTAACTTCTGGGGCGTAGCGGAGGAGGATGTCTCTGAATTCAATTGGGGTGTTACGCTGCACCCAGAGGACGCTGCGAGCGTCGGCAAGGAAGTCGACCAAGCCACCAAGGACCGTAGGCGCTTCTCGGTGAAAGCCCGTTACCTCGATGCGCAGGGGCGCTATCGCGTGCTTGAGACGCGCGCCCATCCCCGGTTTTCGCCCAGCAACGAGTTTATCGGAATGATAGGGGCAAATGTCGACGTCACCGAACGCGAGGAGGCCGAGAGGGCGCGCGAATTGCTGGTGGATGAGCTCAACCATCGCGTTAAAAACACCCTCTCGATCGTTCAGGGTATTGCGCACCAGACTTTCAGGAACAATGCCGATGCCCTTGAAGCGCGCCGAGCATTCGAGGGACGACTAGGAGCCTTAGGGCATGCACACAACCTGCTCACGAACGCGAATTGGGAAAACGCGTCGCTAGAGGAACTCGCTCAAATTACACTTGATATCAAAGGCGCGAATGCGGACTCTATCTCGATCGGTGGTCCTGAGATTTTCCTGTCGCCTAAGCAAGCTGTATCGATTGGAATGGCTTTGCACGAGCTCTGCACCAACGCGAGAAAGTATGGCGCACTGTCAACGGATGAGGGGCAGGTCGGTGTGAACTGGTGGACGACCGACGATGCGCGGCGACAGCTTCGGATTCGCTGGCAAGAAAGTGGTGGTCCGGTCGTCTCGCCCCCAACGCGGCGTGGCTTTGGATCCGCGCTGCTCGAACGTACGCTCGCTCATGATCTCGATGGTGAGGTTAAAATCGACTTCAATCCTGGCGGCCTTCTGTGCTCGATAACAATTCCGCTGGTTTTGGTAGACGAGCTACAGTGAGCAGTTTGCTTGGCAAGCGCATTCTCGTCGTTGAGGACGAGGCGATCATCGCGATGATGGTCGAGGAGATGCTCATTGATCTGGGCGCTTTCGTGGTCGGTCCCGCACCGTCGATCGCGGTAGCTCGCAACTTAATCGAAACAGCTTCGATCGATGCCGCCGTCCTGGACGTCAATATCCGCTCTGATCGTATCGACCCCATCGCAGAACTCTTGCGATCCCGACGCATCCCTTTTGTGTTCGCAACTGGTTACGGTGCGGCCGCTTCGAGTGCGAAGAGGGACGAGCTAGTTCTTGAGAAACCCTATACGGCGGATAGGCTTTTGGGCGCTTTGACTCTCGCGCTGGGCGAGAGGAAATCCGATCCCCCCAAGTAGATGCGGTAACTGAGATTTGCGGAATTCAATCCGGTGAAGGTGTGAGCGCTTCATGAGGGCGGCACTAGTCCACTACCATGATCAGATTAATTCGATCCCGATGGTTCCCAACAGCTGCGGCAATTCCAGCATCGCATGCGGCGTTGGCAAGCTAGATGGGATGTAATGCGTGCGGACACCGTTCGACGCTTTCGAAGTCGGCGGTGCGCCGAACACAACGACATCAGAGACTCGATCGCTTGCGGCTTCCGCGGCCCGGAGCGCCGCAGGATGTCCTGAGGAATGCGCAACCAGCACAGCCTTGCGTCCGACCCGCGCGGTGATGTCGTGAATCGACTTCGCCAGCGTCCGATCGGTCGCGGCGCCGCCGAGGTTGAGAAAGAGCCCGGCGGTAGCGGGACGGTAGCCCAACGCCTTGAGCCAGGCCGACAGCGGCATCAGCGCGAGATCGCTGCCGAGATGCGGCGGCACTAGCACGATCGGCTTGCCGTCGCCATAGCGCGAGGCATCGCCGACCAGCATCGACTGGCGCGCGATGGTCATCGAATCGAACGCGGCGCTCGTCAGCGTCGAAGGCAGGCTGAACAACCATTGCGTCGTCGAGGCCAGCGTATCGAGCAGCGGCGGCGCATGGCCGTTCGGCGGCATCGGATTGGTCACGCCGCGACCGTTCTCGACGTCGTCAAGGAAGCCACCGATATGCGACACGCATTCGTCGGTCGCTTCCCATAACACGCGGTGGCCGCCGCCCGGAACGATGGTCAGCCGCACCCGGAATCAACTTTGCCATCTTCAGCGAGTTCTGCGGCGAGATCAGCTGGTCGAGATCGCCGGTCAGCACCAGAGTCGGGCTTTTGATGTTGACGAGCTGCTGCGAGCAATCGAATTCGGCAAAGGCCTGGAATTGCAGATCGGCCGCGTGCAGCGGCGTCGGCAGCGCGATCTCACGCTTCATCTGTTCTTCGGCGAGCGCCCGATGCTTGTCGAGATAGCCGGGCGCGTAGGTCACGCTCCAGATCCGCCGCGCCGCCTGCTCCGGTGTCAGCCCGTCGAGGTCGCGCATCACGCGCACCACCGGCGCCTCGGCGTAGGTCGCGCTCGGCAAGGCTACGCCAAGGATTGCGCGTGAGCATAGTGCGCAGATTTCGTTCGCCAACTGGCAGACCAGCGACGTGGGGCGAGTCGTCCAGATGGCGTACTGGGCTGCCGCTCACGAGATCAATCCGGTCGGGACAGAGGTGTACATCTTCTTGGTCGGCAGGTTCGCCATCACCTTTTCCGGTCCGCCTTTGCTCTCGATCAGCAGACGCTGGGCCTCATTGGCGCGCCGGTCCGCATCTTCGGGATCGACGATGTCGCGCAGCATCGCGTCGAGCTCCTTCACCTTCGCAGCGTATTCAGGGCGACCGGAGAGGTTGGTGCTTTCTTCCGGATCGGCTTCGAGGTCGAATAGCTCGGGCGAGAAACCGACATAGTAAATGTACTTGAAGCGTCTCTTGCGGAGCATGTAGGAGGCCGAAGGCGAGGCGGCAGCGTGATATTCCGAAAACGCGACGCGTTCGGGATCGTCCGCCTTGTTGGCAAGGTCGAATAGCGAGTGACCGGGAACGCCGTCGCCATCCGCCGACAGTCCGAGGCCTTCGAGCACGGTTGGATAGGCATCGGCAAGGGATGCGGGCGTCGCACAAACTTTGCCCGCTGGGACATCTTGTCCTGCGACGATCAAGGGGATCGCGACCGCCTCTTCATAGTGGTTGGACTTGCCCCAGACGCCGCGCACGCCGGCATTTTCGCCATGGTCGGAGGTATAGAGGATGCGTGTGGTGTCGCGCAGCCCGGCTTCATCGAGTGCCCTCAGTACGCGGCCAACCTGTGCGTCCATGAAACTGCTGAGACCGAGATAAGCGGCAATCGCCTTGCGCTGATCCTGAGGACTCGGCGCGCCACCTGTCAGCAGGTCGCTAACCACGGATGCGGCTGATAGCCGGAGTTCGGGCCGTATTTGGGATCGGGCATCTGCTCGACCGGATAGAGATCGAAGTACTCCTTCGGCGCCACGAGCGGATAATGGGGGGTTACGAAGCTGACGAACAGAACCCACGGCTTGTCAGAGCTTGCCACGTCGCGCAACCACTGAGACGCGATATCGGCAACGCGGCGGTCATACTGCGTGTATTCGCTTTCGCCAGGACCGGCGGCTTCAGCGATCGCCGAGCGCTTGCGGGGCGGTGGTACGTAATGGGGAAACTGTTTGCGGATCGACAACTGAATCATGCCGACGCCGCCGGTGATGTGCATCGGAGCCGCGGGCTATGGGGACTAGGCGTTGAGCTTTACCGGTCGGTGCGAGCCTCGGTTCCTGGCCGCCGACCAAGGCGCTGACGAATCGAGGCGTCTCCGACCTGCCAAAATGTACGTCTCCAACTCTCAGATTGGCCAGAATGAGGCGAAATTACCTCAAGATTTCAAAGGCCCATTTTCAATCGGGAATGTGGGAGTTCGATCCTCTACATGGCAGCCACGCAGTCCGGCGTTCGGCCAGGCGTCGCAAGGGACGCGAGAAGGGTCCGGAAATCCCGGCTTTTCACGTATTCGCTTTCGTCTCTGGACTACCGCTTCGCCGAGGTTGAGGCGGAAATCATTAAAAGTCTCCGGCCTTCTCCGCAAATATTCCCGTTTTGCGGAGACATTAGGCGGAGATTGGTTTGATCACGACTGCCGCCGAAGTCGGCAGTGAATGTGACGCCTGTTTCGGCATCGACGGCCTTATTGAGAGCAGTAAATGCGTCGGACTGCCAGATGCCAAGTAATGCTCAAGCCGCGGTGGACGCCAGAGGATGACGAGAAAATGTTGCGCTTCGCGCCAGCGGAATGAAATGGCGCGTCGTCGCGTACAAGTTTGGCCGCACCGAAACGTCTGTTATCGGTCATCACTCAAAAACTAAGAAAAGAAAAAGCGGCGAAAAGGCCGAAAGGATTCCCGCTTGTGCGCGACACAAGTGCGCCATTATTCACGCATCTGGAACAATCGCGATCCCACCCGGTTTCCTGTTTTATCAAGCGGAGGGATGCATGGGTATTTTCAGCAAAGACATCAAAACGATGGACGATCTGTTTTTGCACAGTTTGCAGGACATCTATTATGCCGAGCGGCAGATCACCAAGGCGCTGCCAAAGATGATCGACAAGGCCACAAACCGCGATCTTGCTACGGGACTCAAGGCCCATCTTGAGGAGACCAACAAGCAGATCGAGCGCCTGGAAAAGGTCTTCGAGAAACTCGGCAGGCAGCCGAGCGGCACACAATGCCCGGCCATCGACGGCATCATCAAGGAAGGCGATGAGGTCGCGGGCGAGGTTGAGGACAAGGCGGTGCTGGATGCCGCGCTGGTGGCGGCCGCGCAGGCCGTCGAGCACTATGAAATCTGCCGCTACGGCACACTGATCGCCTGGGCGGGAAAACTCGGCCACGACGAGGTCGTGCGATTTTTGACCACCAGCCTCAACGAAGAGAAGGCCGCCAACACCAAGCTCAATACGCTTGCGATGCGGCGTGGCGTCAACACCCAGGCGGCGAACAGCGCCTGAAAGGTCGGCGCGCTGCTCGCGCTCGAAAGATCGATGCAACGGAGCCTGATAATGGGCGATCAACAACCACCGGACGCACCCGTGAACGTCGCGCAAGAACTCAGCGCCGATCCTGCGGCGGCAAGCGCGAGTCCACCGCCAGCCGGGACCCTACGGCCACTATCATGGGGCACGGTCGTCCGCGATCTCACCCGGTTCTATCCCGTCGCCATGGTATCTTTGGCCTTCCTGGCCGGTGCCGCCTTTGGAAGACGCGGGCGGTAAAATCAGCGGCGCTCCACAAATGGATACCGCTCCCGGCTTGCACGCCGAGGTATCTCGACCTGCAGCAACACAAAATTAAATGAGTGTTTTCGAGTTGGAACATTGGCGAGGAAAGCCGTGTTTCACTTCCACGCATCTTCCTCATCAGTGGGCCCCGTCGTGTTCTCAGCACGGCGGGGTTCGCTTTTGCGGCGACACAAGAGCCGCTTGCCCGGCTCCAGCTCGCATTTAAAACTTGACGACGGTGCGCAGACCGAACACGGCAGCATCCTTCAATGGCGTGCCCGGTAGATAGGTTGACAGCGGATTCGTCGCGCCTCCGCCCGGATGGACGATGTATTGGAAATTGGGTTGAAGCGTCCATCCGCCCCTGATCTCGTATTGATAGACGGCCGTCACGAGACCCTCATAGCTTCGCTTGGGCCATAAAGGTCCGTTGAAGCGCTGAAAATCTTGATCGAGCGCGCTCGCCCAAGGCGAGACATGGGCATAGGCGACGGCGACGCCGAACTTGTCCTTGGGCCGTCTGTCAATGAGGCCGACGAACTCGAGCCCGGCATCGGCATACCCGTCGATCAAATTGCGATCGGGCGGACTATAGGAAGCGCGGACAAACACGCCGATGCCGCGGTCCACATCCTGCCCTACTCGATAGAGCTTTTGCTCGAAGACGGAGTAGACGCCGAAATCCGCATGGTGCATTGCGGGCATGCCGCCGGAAGCGGTATCGGCAAGTGACAAGCCGGTCGTGCTGATACGCTCATCGGCGAAATCCCCAAAATGCCGCCAGCCACCGATCTTGAATTTTCCGGCCAGACCCGGATCGCCCTTCTTCGCATTCCAGAGAAACTGGATCTCGCCGAGCGCAAGCGGCGGATCGTTGACGCGAAAGTTGAGGCCGTAGCGGTCGCGGAGCTGCGGATCTTCAGGTCCCGGTCCGGCCGCGTTGCCGTCGAACACGGCGCCGAGAAGGCTGAGATTGTCCGAGACGTCGGCGCGCAGCCGCGTGCCCATGGTCGCCAGCGGCGGTGAGGGCCCGCCACTCGGCATATTGAGCGAGAGCCCCACCGGCCAGCCGAGGGAGGCGTTCGTGAACACGTCGGTGTATTTTGAAGTCATGAACTCGGTATCTGCCGCAAGCTGGCCGGCGCGCAGCACGAACTTGTTCGCCCATTTTTGCTCGAACCAGATTTCGTAGAGACGTGTCGTCGGCAGCGCTTCGATGCCGCTCACCACCATGTAGTTGAGGAGCGTGCCCCGTGAGAGTCCGCCGCCATCGATCTGAAATACGTTCGCGTGAAAGGTCAAATCCTTGAGGCCCACCAACTTTTGGAAATCGACATCGGCGGCGAAGTTCGTCCGGTCCTCGTATACGGCGCTGCGTTTGATGCCTCCGGAAGTATTGCCGGTAACTTCGCCGATGTAAGTGATCGCGAATTTGACGCCCTTTTTCTCGAACGGATTCGGCAAGAGTCCGAGCGTTGCCTCCTCGACCGTACTTTCGCCAGTATCGGGATCGGCGGGTTTGAGATCGTCCGTCTTCTTGTCTTCTTGCGCGAGCGCATGCGTTCCGAAGGACGCGAGCAGGACGATGAGGAAGGCGAGCCGCCGCATGGAAAACCGCCCGAGGAAAGCCGCAGCCTCGCAGCTTTTCGGGGAAGCGGCAATCGAAAGCGGTGCCGGTTGCGGCTTCTTCTGAGGAATTGTCTGCGCTCCGGCGCCTCGCCAATGGGGCTTAACCTGGCACTCCCAAAACTGCGATCCTCTCGGTTTGAGTAAAATGAGCAGCCGGCTCTGGCGCTGACCTCAGCCGTGCGTCCAATCAATACGCCGTGGGAATAGGAGGCGGTTTCACGCCGTTGCCAAAGCCTCATCGAGGGCGGGCGCGAAAGCCAACTTGATATTTGTTAGTCTTGCCTTGTAGGCGGAGCGATGCGGCGAACCAACAAGGAGTGGACCAAAGACGACGAGAGGCTGTTGCAGCAGCTTGTGGCGAAACGCGCGAGCCCGTTTCGCGCCGGCATCGCGCTCAAGCGCTCAACCAAAGCCGTGCAGACCAAGGCGCGCGAACTCGGGTTTTCCTTTCGGCCGTTGCGCAGTGGAAAGGATTAGGAACATCCACGCAAGATTGTTGTTTGGCATGCATCCAATTCAGGGAGTTGACCATGCCGGAGAAAGACCTCAGCGCACTCTTCCTCGACACGCTGAAAGACATCTACTACGCCGAAAAGCAAATCTACAAATCCTTGCCCAAGCTCGCCAAGGCCGCCACGTCCGACAAGCTGCGCGCGGCCTTCGAGAAACATCACGACGAAACCGAAGGACAGATCGAACGGCTGGAGAAGCTCTTCGAGTTGCTGGGCAAGCCGGCCCGCGGCAAGAAATGCGACGCGATCGAAGGCATCCTCGATGAGGGCCAGGAGATCATGCAGGAATACAAGGGCGAGCCCGCGCTTGACGCCGGATTGCTCGCGGCCGCGCAGGCGGTCGAGCATTATGAAATCTCGCGCTACGGCACGCTGCGCACCTGGGCGGACCGCTTGAGCATGCGGGATGCCGTCAGGCTTCTCGATCAGACGCTGGCCGAGGAGAAGAAGACCGACGAGACTTTGAGCAAGCTGGCGATCGCCGCCGTCAACGCGGAAGCGGCGTAAGTGCCGGGAGCGCGCGGGGAAAGCAGAGAAGGCCCGTGACGCGGGCCTTTTCTTTGTGCCAAAAAAAGCCCCGGCGGCGAGCCGGGGCAAGCAACTGGGAGGTTAACGGCCTGCCAACGCCATCCGAAAAGAATGGTTCCTTGATTGATAATCTGCGATGACGCGGAGCACCTTTTCCTACCATTGCGCTGGAAAACCGATGGCAAAACGCAAGGCCACGTCCGAACCAAAGACCGGTTTGCTCAAACGCCTCGGGCCGGGCCTCATCACCGGGGCCTCGGATGACGATCCTTCCGGGATTGGCACTTACGCTCAAGCCGGCGCCCAGCTCGGCTTTGGGATCGGCTGGACCATGTTGCTCAGCTATCCCCTGATGGTCGCGATCCAGGAAATCTCCGCGCGCATCGGGCGCGTCACCGGTCACGGAATCGCCGGCAACGTCTGTCGTCAGTTTCCAGCGCCGACGATCTGGTTTTTGATCATTCTGCTCTTCGTCGCCAACACGATCAATATCGCGGCCGATTTGGGGGCCATGGCGGATGCCAGCCGTCTTCTCGTGGGTGGCCCCGCCATTCTTTACGTGGTCCTGTTCGGCACCGTCTCGGTGCTGGCGCAGATTTTCTTCGACTACAAGCGCTACGTCGCCATTCTCAAATGGCTGACACTGTCCCTGTTTGCCTATGTCATCGCTCTTGCCGTGGTGCACGTTCCCTGGGGACAAGCCATCCTTGGCCTTGTCGTGCCGAAAATCACCTTCAACGCTCAATTCTTGACCACGCTGGTTGCCATCCTCGGCACAACGATCTCGCCATATCTCTTCATCTGGCAGTCCTCGCAGGAAGCCGAAGAGCAACGTATCGATGCGCACAAAAGGCCGCTCAAGAAAGACCCCGCCGGCTACGAAGCGGAGTTGCGCCGCATCCGCATCGATACACTCGTTGGTATGGCGTTCTCCAATCTTATCGCCATCGCGATCATCATCACGACCGCCGCGACACTCCACGCCAAGGGCATCACCGATGTTCAGTCCTCGGCGCAGGCAGCCGAGGCGTTGAAGCCGATCGCGGGGCGTTTCGCTGAATTTATCTTCGCCGTCGGGATCGTCGGCACCGGCCTGCTTGCCATTCCCGTGCTGGCCGGCTCGACCGCTTATGCCATCGGCGAAGGAAAGAAATGGCCGGTCGGCCTATCGCGCAAGCCGAAGCAGGCCGCCGTTTTCTATGGCGTGCTCGCGCTCTCGGTGGCGCTCGGCATCGGCTTGAATTTTACCGCCATCGATCCCATCAAGGCGCTCTATTGGAGCGCCGTCGTCAATGGCGTGCTGGCCGCGCCGGTCATGGTGATATTGATGCTTCTTGTTCACCGCCGCAAGGTCATGGGTGAGTTCGTGGTCACCGGCTGGCTCTATGGGCTCGGTTGGGCCTCGACGGCGGCGATGGGCTTTTGCATCGTCGGCATGGCGGCAACACTGTTCATGTGAGTGGTTCGTTGGATTTGAATCAGGACGAATTGCGCAGTGGCCGCACGCCGTGGAAAGCGCAGCCGGCGCGCCGCCATGATCCGCCCGGCAATTTTCGGTGCGATGTTTTGATCGTCGGCGCAGGCATTACCGGCGCGCTTGTTGCCGAACGCCTGACCCGCGAAGGGCGCGAGGTGGTCATCGTCGATCGCGACGATCCCACCCAAGGCAGCACGCTTGCCAGCACCGCCATGCTGCTCTGGGACATCGACCGTCCCTTGAGCCGGTTGACCGAGTTTTACGGGTTTGCGCGCGCCGCCCGCGCCTATCAGGCGAGCCTGGCCGCCGCGCGTGGATTGGTCGATCTGGTGGCGCAATTGAATTTGCGCTGCGACCTGCACCGGCGCAACGCCTTGTATCTCGCGGCGGGTGACCGTGCCGATGACTTGATCGCGGAGGCCGCCTTGCGCGAGCGGGCGGGCTTGCCGGGCGCCTTTCTGGACTTCACGGCCCTCAAAGGACGCTACGGCCTCATTCGCGCGGGCGCGATCGTCTCGCCCGATTCCGCCGACGCCGATCCCGCCATGCTCGCCGCCGGGCTCCTGGATGTCGCGGTCGCGCGCGGTGCGCGGTTGCGCAAGGGCGAGGCGGCCGCATTCGACAGCCGTGCATCGGGAGTCAACGTCCTGTTCGGCGAAGGCATCGAAGCCGAAGCGGGCCACGTGATCCTTGCGACCGGCTATGTCATGCCCAAGATCGTCCACGCATCGGTGCAGGAAATATCCTCGAGCTGGGCAATCGCTACAATTCCGCAGCCGCAAAATCTCTGGCCCGAGCGCGCGCTCATCTGGGAAGCCACGGAAAACTACCACTACGCCCGCACGACGGCCGATGGCCGCATCATTTTCGGCGGCGAAGATGACCGCCGCCGTCTCGCGCCGGAAGAGCGCGATGCTGCCATTCCCGACAAGGCCGAGCGCCTTGCCGAAAGATTGAAAGCGCTCTGGCCGGCGGCCGAGACGCGCACCGACTACCGATGGGCGGGCACCTTCGATACGACCCGGGACGGGCTGCCGCTCATCGGTCCCGTCGAAGGGATGCCGCGGATTTGCGCGGCCTATGGTTATGGCGGGAACGGCATCACCTTCAGCTTCCTCGCCGCGCATCTCATCGCGACTTATCTTGCGGGAGGCACATCCCCGCTCTTGAGCGACTTTGCCATCGCCCGTGACGCGCCGCCTTAAGATTAGGAACTCTTTGACCGACGAAGCGGTTACACCCGCGTTCATTTCGGGAATTGAATATGCCGAGCAGCTCGCTTTGGATGGACGTCGATGTCTTTCCCGACGCGCCATCCCTTTCCAAAGATGTTCAATGCGATGTTGCGGTCGTGGGGTCGGGAATTGCCGGGCTTTCCACCGCCTACGAACTCGCCGGCCGCGGCCGCTCGGTCGTCGTCATCGACCGTGGGAAGATTTGCGGCGGCATGACCGCACGCACCAGCGCCCACCTCGCGCCCTTGTGCGACGATCTCATGAGCGAGATGAAAAGCCTGCGCGGCATCGAACTGGCCAAGATTTTTTACGAGAGTCAGGCGGCAGCGGTCGACCGCATCGAAGCGATTGCAAAGAACGAGCAGATCGCATGCGATTTTCGCCGTCTCGACGGCTACCTCTTTCAGGGCAACGATATGACGGCCGATATCATCGACACGGAGCTCGATGTGCTGCGCGAGGTCGGCGCGCCGGTCGCCCGTATCGTTGGTGTGCCGCTTGCCGGCGCCGACAAACGGCACGGGTTGCGCTATCCAAAACAGGCGACATTCCATCCGCTTAAATATCTGGCAGGCGTGGCCCTGGCCTGCGCGCGCCGCGGGGTTCGCTTTTTTGCGACCTCGCCGGTGCTTGATGTCCGTGAAGAAAACGGCGGAGTGACGCTGCGGACTGAGCGCGCGGTCGTTCGTTCCGGGCACGCCGTCGTCGCCACCAACGCCTCGATCGCCGACCGCGTCGTGCTCCATACCAAGACCGCGCCTTACCGCACTTATGTCGTGGCGTTCGCGTTACCGCGCGGCGCGCTGCCCGACGCGCTCTATTGGGACACCGAGGATCCCTATCATTACGTTCGCATTCAGCCCGGCGAAAAAGGACAGGGTGATTATCTGCTCGTCGGCGGCGAGGACCACAAAAGCGGTGAAGCCGACGACGCCGACGCGCGTTTCGCCCGTCTCGAAAAGTGGATCAGGCCTTTCGTTCCGAAACTCGGCGCCGTCACGCACCGCTGGTCAGGGCAGGTGCTCGACACAGTCGACTATGCCGGCTTCATCGGCCGCAATCCCGGCAGCGAGTTTACCTATGTCGCGGCCGGCGATTCTGGCCAGGGCCTGACCCACGGCGTCATGGGCGCGATGCTGAATACGGCGCTCATCGTCGACGGCAACAGCCCGTGGGCCGAATGTTACGCGCCGGACCGCGTACCTTTGAAGGCCGCCAAGAATTTCGTCATGGAGAACGTGACCGCGATCAAGAACCTCGCCGAATATGCCGGGCCGGGCGAAATCGCTTCTCTTGATGCGCTTCGACCCGGCCATGGCGCCATTCTGCGTCAAGGCCTCAAGAAGATCGCCGCCTATCGCGACAAGGACGGCCACGTCTCGATGCGCTCGGCTTCCTGCACCCATGTCGGATGTCATCTTCACTTCAACAGTTTCGAGCAATGTTGGGACTGCCCCTGCCATGGCTCGATCTTCGATACCGAAGGGCAAGTGATGAATGCGCCCGCCATCGCACCGCTCGCGTCGGCCAAGTGAAAAAAGGGGGCGGACCACCACAATGCAGCGTCGCTTCTCGTCCCCGAAGATTGGTCAGATGGGTTGATTGATTTTGATCAAGGGATAACTGCCACACAGGCATCGAAAAAGCCCGCATGGCGCGCCCCGCGAATCTCCTCCCCGGGAAAAAGAGCCGAAGCCACCCGGCTTCACGGCTTGACGAGGCCCGCGAGGTCATCGCAGCCTATGCCGACGATCTGCGCGAAAATCATAAAAAAGCTTCGGAAACGCCTCAGCTAGGCGTGGCGCCTGTCCGCGCCTTGCAGGAATAATGACGGATACGGCGCCAGCACCACCAGGCCAAAAGCGCTGTGACAGTCCACAGGATGAGTCCCGCTGCGAAGGCCCCAACGTGATGCTTGGGGACCAACCTTGCAAAACTGAAGGCGAAGGCGATCATTCCGACGCTGCCGAGTGCGGCGCCCATGGCATCGAGCGCCGCCGCGTCTCTTCCCCGCCGTGTCCCTTTCAGCCCGGCCTCGCGCTTCCGCCGGATCTCATGCTTCTCGATCAGGGTGACGCTCGCGCAGAAGATCGCGGGAAGCGCCAGAAACAAGCCACCTACCGCGGGACCTGCTTCTTTGCTGATCAAGCCGGTCAGGACTGTGGCCAAGCCGCCCAAGGCGAAGCGGACGACATATTCGTACCAGCGCCCGTCCTTCAGCGATGAAAACGAAACGCGCGGCTTCATGTAAGCGCTCCGCCGAGCCCAAGAAGCCCAAACGCTACCGCAAGCCAAACGAGGAGACAGAAGATAGTTGCGGCCAGCGCATGCCAGCGCCTGACCATCAGCAAGTAACAGACCGACAGGCTGTAGACGCCGAGCGCGACGGCGCCGGCCACCATCGAGGTTGCCTCCACCGCGGCATAATCCGCGCCATGGTTTGCGACCGCGAGGCCAAGGCTCGCCAGCGCGACCGAAGGCGCCGCACCGAACAAGCCGGCAAAACTTTTTGGCCGCAGCACGTCCGCAAGGATTGCAAACACCGAGACCACTGCGCCGCCGAGCACAAACCGCAACAGTGCCTCGCTCATGGCGAGCCTTGGCGCCCGTTGCGGGCTTGCAGGGTAAGGAGACGCAAGAGCCGCTCAAGGATGCCGCCAAGCGCAAATTCCGCCATTACGTCGCTCGCCCAATGCGCCAGGAGCAGGATGCGCGTCAACGATAGGGCGACGGATAAGCCACGCAGCGGCGCGCGATCCTGTTTTGGCAGGAGTCCCGCCGCCGAAAACAGCGCGCCCATGTGCAGCGCGTGGCCCGACGGAAACGCGTCGTCGGACTTCCCGGAAAGCGGCATGCCCCGCCAATGGCCGCGAACCGTCAACCGGTCCGGCCGCGTCTGGTCGATTTTTCGCTTGAGGAGATGCGGAAGGATGGCAGAGGCGAGCGACACGGCGAAGAAATGCGTCGCGAGTGGCCGCAGCCGCGGCTTGCCGAGCGAATTGAGCCGGACGCATCCGGCAGCGGCAAGAAGCACCTTCTCGTCCGCGCCATAGGTAACTAGACGCGTCGCGGCTTCGACGGGTGGCTTGGTGTGCGCTGCAATCGTATCGGCGATGACCCGGTCGGCGCGCGTGGGCTTGATCCTGATGTGCTGCATGGCGAATGATCTAGATGAGCTTCGTCATAAAAAATCGAGAAGGAAGCGATCGGTTCAGACATCGCCACAGCATAGTTGCGGCCATGCGGCCTGTCCAAAGAACCGCGACCTGTCGAACTCCCAGCTCGGAACCGAGCCATCATGCGGGATGTTACCTTCCCGAAGCAAAAACTTGGAGAGCTGAACATGAGCACCCCATCCGAAGAGCAAATCCGGCAAAGGGCGCATCAGTTATGGGAATTGGCAGGCCGACCGGAAGGCCGCGAACAGGAATTCTGGCATGAGGCGGAGCGCGAATTGAAGAGTAATGCAACGTCTCCCGGCTCCCCACCCAATCCCGATGAAAAGTCACCGACCTTTACCGAATAAACTCACAACCACAGCTTCGGGCGTCTACCGGTGAATCGGCCAAGTGACAATTGTTAAGGCCGGACGATCCCCCGCAGAAATCTGGATCGGGTTAAGTGTCTTCAACGCCTGCCGCCCGTTGCGCGGCGATCGCGCGCTCGACCTCGGCCGCCAGCACTTTGTGATGCGCGGCCAATCGCGCAAAGAGCTCTCGCTTCGGCTGGTCCGCTACGAGCTCGCTGATGACTTGGCACTCCGCCGCGTCTCGCAGCCGGCGCGCCAAGTGTTTTCCATATCCTTCAACGGCGGTCTTTCGTACCCGCGCGGGTCTGCCAGGATGGCACGCCGATGATCGCCGCGATTGTGCACTTGTGGACACTGCAACCCGCCGCCCACCGGAAACAAAGTCCTCGTTTGGACGTTACGGGGCAATGGCACGTTACTTTTTCCATATCGACGGGAACAAGCCCCACCACCGCGATCGGGTCGGCGAGACCTTCACCGACGATGCCGCCGCGTGGCGGGCGGCCCTCCGCCTGACGCGGGATATCGAGGACGGCTTTCATCCCGGCCATTCGTGGCGGTTGGAAGTTCACGAAGGCGACCAATCGGTCTACCTCATTGCGATTACAACCGAGAGGCACCGCTGAACCGTCGCAGGAAGCCCGTTAGGCCGGTACACGAGCGGCACTGCGCTCGCGTGACCGCAGGCTGTGTCTTCGACTCGCAATTCCATGGAACTTTTGAGTCGCCTTCGCAGGCGCGGGAGCGCACAGTTGCGGCTCGCGGGCCGCAAGGGGGGTCACCATGAGAAAGCGACGGCGTTTCAAACAAGCCGACTCTTTCCAAGAACGGCTCGCGGCCTTTGCCAAGGATGCGCGTGCGCAGGCCGCCCGACTCCCGTCCGGCCCGAGCGCGATGCTCTTCTGCAAAAGGCCGGCCAGGCGGAGACGGCGGCGACGCTCGATGAATGGGCTCATTCGCCGGGCCTTCAGCTGCCGGAATAAGCCACTATCCTCGTGGATGTTGCGTCGAACACATCGCCCGCTTCAAAAGGCCGAAGACATACCGATTTCTGCCTAGTCTGCCGAAGAGCAACTACGGCAAGATCCTCAAGAGCGAAATCAGAAGGCTCATCGATAGCGAAACGCCGTATGATCGCAGACAAGGCGAGTCCGCTTCCGGGCCCAAAGCGGACGATGCTCGCGGATCATTCTGATGTCCGCTGTCGACGCCAGAGGCGACATAGAATGACGAGGAAAGAAATCAGCCGGGGCTGACTGATAAGAAAATTACACAAACGGAGTCAGTCAGACGGCTGATAAGCTTTCGCACAAAATGGAGTCAGTTCGCCGACTGATAAGCTTTTTGTACAATCCTTATCAGTTCCTCGTGCATCAGGCTTGGATACGAACGACGCGGAAGCCAATATTGGTTGCCGAACTATCCGGGGTGTTGGAGCTGCGCGCCGCGACCCGATAACGGTTGCAGTAGGACTCGTGACAAAGAAACGAACCGCCGCGTAGCGAGCGGTTCGGACCGGGCTCGGCGTGAAGTGGATTCTCATTCCCCGTGACGCGGTGATAGCTCGGCGTGAAGAAGTCCTCGCACCACTCCCAGACATTGCCGGCGACATTGTGCAAGCCATAGCCGTTTGGCTCAAAAGCATGCACTGGGGCGGTCGCGGCAAAGCCATCGGCTGCCGAGTTGTGGTCGGGAAAGTTGCCTTGGAAGATGTTGCAGCGATGTTCGCCGTTGGGTGTCAGTTCGTCGCCCCAGGGGTAGGTGGCTTGATCCAGTCCGCCGCGCGCCGCCATTTCCCATTCGGCTTCGGTCGGCAGGCGCGTGTTCGACCATGCGCAATAGGCCGTCGCATCGTTCCATGAGATGTGCACGACGGGATGATCGAGCCGGTCGAGAACGGTGCTCCCTGGTCCTTCCGGCTGCGCCCAATAAGCGCGGGGAAGAGGGGTCCACCACGGCGCTTCCGCCGCGCGGTTGCGGATATTTTGCCCGGTGTCATCCGCGAGCTGTCCTTCGAACACAAAACTCCAGCCATAGCGTTCGGCATCCGTCGTGTAGCCGGTCGCGCGGACGAAGTCGCCGAACTGCACATTGCTGACGGCGTGGCAGGCGATCGCGAAGGGCGAGAGCGTCACCCATCGCGGAGGACCTTCGCCGTCTTCCGGAAAGCGGCAGTCGTCCGATCCCATCAGGAAGGTGCCGGAGATATCGGGGCTCCAGCGCCGCGTGATCGGCGTCGCGCCAGGGACGATCGCATCTGCCACCGGAGCGCGACCGCCGACCCGTCCCTTTGCGCAGCAGCTGGAATTGCCGTCCGTCATTCCGCTTACTTCTGTTTTTCCTCTTCCCAGAATGCGGTCTCGCCCGCCGCCTTCATCAAGTCCAGTATCTTCTCGCGTGGGATTACGCCGCAGCGCTTGGCCCAGGCCTGATACTGCTCGCTCATTGCGCGCACGCGCTCGGGATGTTGCGCGGCAAGGTCGTGCATCTCGGTGCGGTCGGTTTCCATGTCGTAAAGCTCCCAGTCATTGGGATATTTGCGCACCAGCTTCCATTTGCCGACGCGGACGGCGGCATTGCCCTCATGCTCCCAGAACAGCGGACCGCGGCCGCCATAGGCCGACGAGAACGACGGCACCAGGCTCTCGCCCTCGCAGGGAAGAATCTTGTTGCCGTTATACTCGCTCGGGTAGTTCGCGCCGGTTACGTCGATGATGGTCGCCATGATGTCGGGCAGCTGACTTGGGTTGTGGCGCAAGCCGCCCTTGTCATTGATGCCGCGTGGCCAGTGTACGATGAACGGCGTGGCGATGCCACCTTCATGAATCCAGTGCTTGTAGAGCCGGAACGGCGTGTTCGAAAGATTGGCCCAGGCGGTGCCGTAGCTCTGATAGGTGTCTTCGCCGCCCGGCATTCGCGTGGGATCATTGCCGAAATGCACCGGCCGGCCGTCACGGCACTTGGCCTTCGCGATCATGAGCTGGTCGACCAGTTCGCGCGCGGTGACGCCTTCCGGAATGTCCTCGGCGCAAGCGCCGTTATCCGAAAGAAAGATGATCAGCGTGTTGTCGAGCTGCCCGGTCTCTTCCAGCGCCTTGAGAATGCGTCCGATGCCCTGATCCATGCGGTCGATCTGCGCCGCATAAACCTCCATGCAGCGCAGCGTCCATGCGCGATGTTGCGCTTCCGTGAACGGCGGTTGGGCCGGATCGCGCTCGGTCAGCTGCCAGTTCGGATGAATGATGCCGTCATCGACCAGCCGCTTCAGGCGTTGCTCACGCAGCTTGTCCCAGCCGGCGTCGAAGCGTCCCTTGTACTTGGCGATGTCCTCGTCATGCGCATGGAGCGGCCAATGCGGCGCGGTGTAGGCGACATACTGGAAGAACGGCTCGCCAGCATGATTGGCCTTGTGGTCGCGGATATAGGCCGCGGCCCGATCGCTGATCGCATCGGTATAGAAGAACGACGGATCTTTTTCGGCCTCGTGCTCGACATTGTCATTGCCGCGGGTCAGCGTGCTCGGATGATAGAAGCTGCCTGCACCGATGATTGTGCCGAAGAAATGGTCGAAGCCGCGCTGCATCGGCCAAGCGTCGGTCGGCTCCGTCAAACTGCTGGCGATGTGCCATTTGCCGGACAGGTAAGTCCGGTACTTCTTCTGCTTCAACACTTCGGCGATGGTGACGCACTGCCTGTTGAGATTGCCGGCGTAGCCCTCAGGACCGTTGCTGTAGGTGAGGATACCGATGCCGGTCTGGTGCGGATGCAGCCCGGTCAGCAGCGAGGCGCGAGATGGGCTGCAGCGCGCGGTGTTGTAGAACTGCGAATAGCGCAGGCCGTTGGTTGCGAGCCGGTCGAGGTTCGGCGTTTCGATCTCGCCTCCGTAACAGCCGATGTCCGAAAATCCCATATCGTCGTTGAGGATGATCATGATGTTGGGACTGTCGCCTTTGCCGCCATTTGCCATGGTTTTGGGTCCTATTGAAACGTCTGAACTCAGGAATGCCGCCGGGTCAGATTGATGCTGAGCCGGAAATAGTCGGGCAGATAGACAGCGCGCAGCAATTCGAGCGGCCGCTCGTCCTTGCCGATGGTGAGACGCTCGATCGACAGCAGCGGGCTGCCGGCCTTGACGCCGAGCAGTTTCGCGGCCGCGGCATCGGCGAGCGAAGCGCCGATGGTTTGCTTGGCTTCCTTTATGGGATGACCAAGCTCGTCCTCGAATACGGTGTACATGATGATCGAGGTGAGATCGCGCTTTTCGATCTCGAGCCCGATGTCGGGGGGATAGAACGCGTGTTCGATCGCGATCGGCGTGTCGTCGGCGAGCCGCAGTCTTCGGAGCTGGTAGACCGCGCGTTCGCGGAGCTGGGCGCGCACGTCGCTATCGTGACGGTTGGTCATGCCCTGCTGCAGGACTTTTGCGCCGGCGTGATAACCGGCATCACGAATGGTTTCGGAGAAACCCATCAGCTTGCCGACCCAGTTCTCCGGCTGGTTCGAGCGCAGGAATGTGCCGCGGCCGCGTGTGCGCGCAAACATGCCTTCGCTAACGAGGGGAGAGATGGCGTTGCGGATGGTGATGCGGCTGACGCCGAAGTGGCGGCCGAGCTCGGCTTCGGTCATCAGCCGGCCGCTCTTGTCGATCAATTCGCCATCCCTGACCTGGCGGCGGATGGTTTCGCGGACCTTGATGTGCAGCGGCACGGAATCATCGGCGGGCTCGGGTGCGACGCCTGCTGACAGCTCAATCTTCTTACGGGGACGGGTTGCCATGGCCTAGAGCCGCTTTCGCGTGGTCGGATCGAACAGATGGATGTCGTTCGGCCGTGCCGTGATCGCGATCTCTTCGCCTTCTCGCGGGATGTTTTCGTTGACGCGCATGCGGATCGTCGTGCCCGCGCAATCGAGATCGAGGATCGCGGTGTCGCCGAGATCCTCGATTAGATCGACGCGCGCCTTCAGTCCGTCGGCAGCAATCCGCAGCGTGCCCGGCCGGATGCCGACGACCACGTCGTGCTCGCCGGTGATCGACGACGTGGTCTTGAGCTGGTGTCCGGCGATCGTCACGCTGCCGTTGGCATAGCGGGCGGGCACGAGGTTCATCGGCGGGCTGCCGATGAAGGCAGCGATATCGATCGAATTGGGCCGGGCGAAGACTTCCGCAGGTGTCCCGACTTGCTGGATCTCACCGGCCATGAACACCGCCATGCGGTCGGCCAAGGTCATGGCCTCTTCCTGATCATGGGTGACGTAGACCGCGGTGACGCCGAGCGAGCGCTGCAGCTTCTTTAGTTCGGCGCGGGTCTCCAGCCGCAGCTTGGCGTCGAGGTTGGACAGGGGTTCGTCGAGCAGGAACAGGCGTGCCTTGCGCACGATCGCGCGCGCCAGCGCGCAGCGCTGCTGCTGTCCCCCCGACAATTGCCCGGGCTTGCGATCGAGCAGATGATCGATCCGCACTTTGCGCGCAGCTTCCTTGACGGCCGGGCCGATCTCGGCCTTCGGCATATCGGCCATCTCCAGCGGAAAGGCGATGTTTTCGGCGACCGTCATGTGGGGATAGAGTGCGTAGCTCTGGAACACCATGGCGATGTCGCGGTCGCGTGCATCGACCGCCGTCACGTCCTTGTCGTCGATAAACACGCGTCCCGAGGTCGGCGCATCGAGTCCGGCAAGAATGCGCAAGGTCGTGCTCTTGCCCGAGCCGGACGGCCCGAGCAGGGCAAAGAACTCGCCCGGCGCGATCTCGAAATTGACGTTCCTGAGCGCAGCGAAGTCGCCGTGCATCTTGACGATATCAGCGAACCTGGCTTGACCGCGGCTCATCGGCGTCCTCCGCCCTTGACCGCGCCAAGTGTCAGGCCCTTGACGATATGCTTCTGCGCGAAGATGCCGAGCACGACGACCGGCAGCATCGCGAGCACCGAGACGGCCGCAAGCTTCGCCCATAGCGTCTGCTCGACAGAGACGAAGTTGAACATGGCGACCGTCACCGGCCGCACGGTGTTGCCGCTCAAGACGACCGCGAACAGGAATTCGTTCCAGGCATTGAGAAACACGAAGACGATAGTCACGGCGATGCCGCCCCGCACCTGCGGAATGATGATCCGCCACAGCGTACGCAACCTGCTGGCGCCATCGAGATAGGCGGCTTCCTCCATCTCGAAGGGAATGTCCTCGAAATAGGAGACCAGGAGCCAGATTGCGAACGGCAGCGAGAACGACAGATAGATCAGGATGATGCCCTGATAGGTGTCGATCCAGCCGATGTTCCGCAGCACCAGGAAGTAGGGGATGATGATGCCGACCGGCGGCAGCATCTGCGTCGCCAGCACGTAGAAGCCCGCGAACTTCTTGGCCCGGAAGCGCAGCCGCGCCAGCGCGTAGGCCGCGGGCACCGCCATGAGCATGGTGATGACGGTGGTGCCCACTGAGATCACGAGGCTGGAGATCAGATTGGGCAGGATCGATTGCGAGCCGAACAGCACGTCGCGATAGGCATCGAGCGTCGGCGTGAAGATCAGCTTCGGCGGGTAGGCCAGCACATCCTGATCGGCCTTCAGCGAGTTGAGCACGCTCCACAGGATCGGGAAGGCCCAGGCCAGCAGGAACACGAACGAGATCGCTGTAACGGCGATGATGCGAAGGCGGCGGGCGTTCATTTCGCCCTCCGCAGCGCAAAGAGAATTCCGGAAACAATGATGGTCACGATCAGAAGCGCGACGGCGAGGACGGAGCCATAGCCGATCGACAGCTCGGTGAAGGATTTCCGATAGGCATACAGGTTGAGAATCTCGGTCGCGGTGCCCGGACCGCCGCCGGTGACGGTGAAGATCGCGGCGAATGCGGTCAGCGCCACCATGGTGCGCATGATGATGACCATGACGATGGCCGGACGGAGCAAGGGCAGCGTGATGCGCCGAAAACGCTGCCACGCGCTGGCGCGATCGAGCCGCGCCGCCTCGTAGATGTCTTCCGGCAATGCCGCGAGCGAGGCAAGCAACACCATGAACGCGAACGGCGTCCACTGCCAGGTGTGGATCAGGATCACGGAGACCGTCGCGAGCAGGGGGTCGCCGAGCCAGTTCTGGCTGCCCAGGCCCGCGTTGATGGACAGAAAATCGACGATGCCGAATTCCGGCGCCAGCATGAAGGTGCGCCAGATCATGCCGACCACCGCTGGCGACAGCACAACAGGCAGGATCGCGATCAGGCGGAACAGGCCTTGGCCGCGCTTCATGTCCATGACGAGCAGCGCCAGCGCCAGACCGATTACGACCTGGAGGATCACGGTCGAGCCTGTGTAGACAAGGCTGACCAGCAGCGACGACCAGAACCGCTCATCGGCCAGCAGCACGCGGTAGTTCTCGAAGCCGACGAAGCCGTTGGAGAACGGCATCGCCAGATCCATTCGGAAGGCGCTGGTATAGACGAGGCACAACAGCGGAAACGTCGTGGTCGCCATCAGCGCGAGGAAGGCAGGCGCGAGCAAGGCCGCCGCAAAGCGGCGCTCGCGCTGTGCCAGCTCGCGACCGAAATCGTGTTCAACGATCCCGGCCGCGAGGTCCGGCGTGATCTGCGCCGCCGTCGGCATGTCAGCCCTTCATCATCGGCTCGATGCGGCGCTGGGCGTCGTCGAGCGCGGCTTTGATCGTCGCTTGACCTGACAATGCCGACTGGATCGCGGTCGCCATGGTGTCGCCGATCGCCGGCCATTGCGGCACACGCGGCCGCCAGTCCACATCGGTATCGCTCTGCAGCGCGTCCATGGTGGCCTCGACGAAGTTGGGGCCGAAGCCGTTCATCAGCTTGACGTAATCCGGGTCCTTCCAGATCGAGGTGCGGTTGACGCCGGAGCGCTTGGTTGGACCGGCAAAACGATGCGCGGTGCGTCCCTGGGTTTCTGCGCTCGCGGCCCACTGGATGAACAGCCAGGTCGCTTTCTTCTTCTTGTCGGGCAGCGCTGAATTGATCGGAAAGCCCCAGTTCCAGATCGAGGTGACGCGCTTGCCGGACGGCCCCTTGGGCCAGCGGGCATAGGCGACCTTGCCGATCACCTTCGACTTCTCGGGATTGTTGACCACCGAGGCCGAGGAGTGCGCATCGATGTAGCTCGCCACCGTGCCTTGCGAGAACGCATCCGCAATATCGGGCCAGTTCCAGTTCGCCGCCGCCGTCGGCGCATATTTCTTCATGACGTCGACATACCAGGCGAGCGCGGCCTCGGCCTCGGGGCCGTTGACCGTGAGCCTCCCGCCCTTCATCCAGTCGCCGCCGAACTCGCGGAAGATCGAGGGATAGATGTACATGTTCTGGCCGGCGCCTGCGACGCCGCGCAGCGCCGTGCCCCAGACGCGATCGTTCGGCGTGTTGAGCGCCGCGGCGTTGGCGACGAAGGCCTCCAGCGTATCGGCGGGCTTCAGGCCTTTCGCATCGTAGAGATCCTTGCGATAGACCTGGATCGTGACCTCGCCGTCATAGGGCACGCCGTAGAGCTTGCCGTCGACGCTGTCGGCCTTGCGCCAGGCAGGAATAATGTCGTCGAACCCGAACCAGGCCGTATCGGTCAGCGATTTGTCGTTGAGATAGGCATCTAGCGGCTCGGCCCATTTGTTGGCGGCATAGAGCGCGTAATACATGGGGTCGGCGGCGTGCGTGGCATACGTGCCGGTCTTCGAGGTCAGGTCGATGACGGCCTTCTGGCGAATTTGCGCCGGCGGAATTTTCTCGAAGCGGACGTCGATGCCGGTCAGTTCCTTGAACTGCGGCGCCAGCGAAATCAGGTTGTCGAAATAGCTGGCGGGGATCACGGCAACCGTAATGCTTTCGCCCTTTGCCTGCTGCCAGTCGATCTTCGCCGATTTGTAGGGTGCGAGGCCGGCGTCTTGCGCCGCCGCCCGGCGAATGGGACCGAAGCCGATCAGCGCGGCGGCCGCGGTGCCGGTCTTGAGGAACGTGCGTCGTGTCGGTGTGAATGACTTCATGGCTGTCCTCCCTGGCTCCGGCTTTTGCCGGTTAAGTTAGGACAATTGGCAAAATGTTATAACAAATGTCAATGCTGCATTCGTTCCTCGGTATGGATGCCGAGCACTCGCTGGGGGCTCGGCAGGGTCGTCAGACGATGGTCTTCAGGTAGAGACTCGGATCGAAATACTTGTCGGCAGGCGTGAAATCCTTGACGCCGGCATTGGCCATGAAAAAGTCGGTGGTCTGCTGCAGCCACTTCGTGACCGTGCCGTCCGCATACATTTTTTTCCATTCATGCGACGTGAATATTTTCTGCGCCTTGAAGGACTCGTCGATGTCGGCCATCGGCGTCTGGCTGTAATGGGCCTTCTGCAGCGCCTGCATCGACGCCTCGCTGTTGGCGACGATGTAGTCGTTGGCTTCGGCCCAGCCCTTGATCAGCTTCGCCAGCGTCTCCTTGTTGGGTTCGTAGTAGTTGTTCGCCGCCGCCCAACCGTCGATGATGGCGGCCTGCGGATAATAGGCCGAGGCATCGGCGAGCTTGATCGATCCCGGCACCTTGTCGCGCGCGATGACGTTGAAGGGCACCCAGAGCGCCACGGCGGGCACCGCGCCCGAGACGAACGACGTGACCGCCGCCGGCATGGTCTGATTGACGAGTTCGACCTCCTTGGGATCGATATTGTTGGCGCGCAGTGCCTTGTCGAGGAAGACATGGGCGGTGGTGCCGGTCGCCGTTGCGATCCGCTTGCCCTTCAAATCCGCGAACGTCTTCACGCCCTGATCCGGCCGCACCCACAATTGCGCGGTGGCGACCTCGACGTCGTTGATTAGGAACACCTTGCCTTGTCCGCGCGCCGGGAAGTTGGAGAGCACCGCGCCCGTGGAGAGCACGTCGAGGCTGCCGCCGATCAGCGCCTGAAAAATCTCAAGGCCGGTGTTGAACTGGCGCATCTCCAGCTCAAGGCCCTGCTTGTCGAAGCTGCCGCGGTCGATCCCGGTCCAGATCTGGCCGTCGACCGCGACCGTGTGCAGATAGCCGACGCGAACCTTGGTCTTTGCTTGCGCGATCGCCGGCGCGGCAAGTCCGCTCAGCGCGAGACCTGCGGCCGTGGTCAGGAATTGGCGTCGATCCATGGGTTACTCCTCCGTTTGGGTTGTTGATTATTCCGAAAATGAAGTGGGACGCATCTGCGCCTGCTGGGCGCGATACTCGTTCATCACGAGCTCGCGGACGTGCTTGCGTAACTCGCCGAATTCGGCGCGCTCCTGAATGGATTCATCGCGCGGGTAGGCGAACGGCACCTCGATGATTTCGCGGATACGGGCCGGGCGCGCCGTCACCACCACGATGCGCGAGGCAAGATAGATCGCCTCGTCGACGGAGTGGGTGATCAGCATGACCGTCTTGCCCTCGGTTTCGAGCACCTTCAGCAGCAAATTCTGCATGTTGGAGCGCGTCTGCGCATCCAGTGCGCCGAATGGCTCGTCCATCAGCAGGAATTGCGGCTTGACGGCATAGGCGCGCGCGATCGCAAGACGCTGCCGCATGCCGCCGGACAGATGCTTGGGCCAGGAATTGGCGAAGTCCGCCAGTCCCATCAGCTCGAGATAGTGATCACAGATCGCGTTGCGCTCCGAGGCCGGCACGTGGTTGGCCTTCAAGGTCAAGCCGAAAGCGATGTTTTGTTTCACCGTCAGCCAGGGGAAGACACCGTATTCCTGGAAGATGACGCCACGCACGGGTCCGGGTCCGGCGACCGGCTTGCCGTCGAACTTGACGCTACCGGCAGTGGGCTTCTGGAAACCGGCGAGCATGCTCATCATTGTCGTCTTGCCGCAGCCGGACGGCCCGATCACGGCGATGAAGTTGCCGTCGTGGATGTCGTAACTGACGTCGTCGACGACCCTCAGCGGGCCCTTCGCGGTGTCGAAGGTCAGCGAAACGTGGTCAAACTGCGCGCGGGTCGTGGGTGCGATCATGACACCGCTCGCTCCTGCCACACCAGCAGGCGGGCGCTGATCTTGCGAAGAATCAGATCCATGACCAGCGCGATGCAGCCGATACAGATGATGCCGACATAGATCACATCGAGCAGGAAATAGGTCGAGGCATTCTGGATCATTGCGCCGAGCCCGCGCTGGGCAGCGATCAGCTCGGAGGCGACCAGTGTCGCCCAGGCCACACCGAGCGCGACGCGCAACGCGGTGAGAATGTGGGGAACGGTGAGCGGGATGATGACTTTGCGAAAGATTTCCAGTTCGCCGGCGCCGAGCGTCTGCGCGACGCGGATGTAGAGCGGCGTGATCTGCGAGACGCCTTCATACATAACGATGACGCCCGAGAAGAACGATGCGTAGAACAGGATCACCAGCTTGGCGATCTCGTCGACGCCGAAATAAACGATGACGAGGGGGATCAGGGCAATCGGCGGCAGTGCACGGAAGAAATTAATCATGGGATCGGCAACCGTGCGCGCCGGCCGGTACCAGCCCAGCATGAAGCCGACCGGCACCGCGACCACAATGCCGAGGATGACGCCGAGGAACACCCTGCGCGTCGACGCGACGATGTCGAGCGCGAGGTTGTCGTGCAGCAGCAGATCGACAAATTTCGAGGCGACCTGATGCGGCGCGGGGATCAGCGCGTCATTGACGAAGCCGCTCCAGCGCACCCCGTACCACAGCGCGATCGCGCCGACCCATGGCGCGAGCCCCAGCAAAAAGCGTCTCGCGGCACCGGAATTCATCGCGCGCTTTTTCCTTCGCTCTGGCAGTTGATGCAAGGTCATATTGTAAATAGGATGACCATACAAGAGCCGCCTTTAGTTGCACGGAAACGACAAATGACACCCGTCGCATTCAAAATTCGCCGGCTCCAGGCATTTTGCTTTCGCTATCCTCTCACGACGCCGGTCATCACGTCCTTCGGTCGAATGACGAATCGACCTGCCGTATTCGTTCGTGTCGATGACGAGGATGGCCTCTCCGGATGGGGAGAGGTCTGGTGCAATTTCCCTTCCAGCGGCGCGGAGCATCGCGCACGGCTGGTCAACGAGGTGCTGGCGCCTGCGGCCGCCGGGGCCGCGGCAAGCGAGCCGGCGCGAATTTTCGAGGCGTTGACACAGCGCACCGCGGTGCTTGCGCTGCAGTCCGGCGAAGCCGGCCCCTTCGCCCAAGCCATAGCCGGTATTGACCTTGCATTGTGGGACCTGCATGCCAAGCGCAACAAGACCCCGCTGTGGAAAATGCTCGGCGGCAGCGGCGGCAGGATCAAGGTCTATGCCAGCGGCATCAATCCGACTGGCTCGCGGCAGACGGCGGAAGCCGCGATGCGGCGCGGTCATCGCGCCATGAAGTTGAAGATCGGCTTTGAGCCCTCCAGCGATCGCGCCAACCTCGCCGCCTTGCGTGAGCTCACAGGCAACGGGCTGTTGGCGGCGGATGCCAACCAAGGGTGGTCCGTCGAGCGCGCCATCGAGCTTGCGTCCACGCTGACCGAATACAATCTCGCTTGGCTCGAGGAGCCTATTCGAGCCGACCGCCCGTGGCTGGAATGGCAATTGTTGCGCAAGAACGCGCGCATTCCGCTCGCCGCCGGAGAGAATATCGCCAGCCGCGCCGGTTTCGCGCAGGCGGTCGGTGACGATGTCCTGAGTGTTGTGCAGCCGGACATAGCCAAATGGGGTGGCTTCAGTCTCTGCGTCGGCATCGCCGAGGATATCATCAAGTCAGGCAAGACATTCTGCCCGCACTATCTTGGCGGCGGTATCGGGCTGCTTGCATCGGCGCATTTGCTCGGCGGTGTCGGTGGCGACGGGCTTTTGGAGGTCGACGCCAATGACAATCCGTTGCGAGACCTGTTCTGCGGTCCTGTTGCCGACATCACCGATGGCACGGTCACGCTCGGCGATGCGCCCGGCCTGGGCGTCGAGCCCGATCTAGCGCCAATCGAACAATACCGGACGGCCTGACATGGCTGCTGTAGGCTACGACTATATCATCGTCGGCGCCGGCTCGGCCGGCTGTGTCCTCGCAAACCGGCTGTCCGCCGATTCGTCGTGCCGCGTGCTGCTGCTGGAAGCCGGCGGCTCAGATCGCAACTTCTGGCTCAAGCTGCCGGTCGGCTATTACCGCACTATTTACAACGAGCGCTTCTCCCGCCTGTTCGACACCGAGCCCAGCGAAGGCACGGGCGGGCGCGCGATCGTCTGGCCGCGCGGCCGTGTGATCGGCGGCTCGTCTTCGATCAACGGGCTGATCTTCATTCGTGGCCAGCATGAGGACTTTGACGATTGGGAGCGTCTTGGCGCGACGGGGTGGAGCTATCGGGAGGTGCTGCCTTCCTTCCGGCGCTACGAGCGCTATAGCGGCGGTGACAGCCGGTATCACGGCGCCTTAGGCGAATTTGAGGTCTCCGATCTGCGCAACGACAATCCGGCGTCCGCTGCATGGTTAGAGGCCGGCGTCGAGTTCGGGCTGCCGCGCAATCCTGATTTCAACGGCGCGACGACGTTTGGCGTGGGTGCCTATCAGCTCAGCATCGGCCGACACTGGCGCACCAGTTCCGCGTCGGCGTTCTTGCGACCGATCGCGCAACGTCGAAACCTGACCATCGTCACCGGCGCGCACGTCAGCAAAGTGACGTTCCGCGGCCAGGCGGTTGATGGCATCGAATGGATCACCGACGGGCAGGTCTCACACGCCACAGCCGATCGTGAGGTCATCCTTTCGGCCGGTGCGTTGCAGTCGCCCCAGATCTTGCAACTCTCGGGTATTGGTCCCGCCGAGCTGCTGCGAGGACTTGGGATTCCCGTTATCGCCGATGCGCCTGAGGTCGGCAGCAATCTGCAGGATCACTATCAGGCCCGCCTGATCGTGCGTCTAAAACAGCCGATCTCGCTCAACGATCATGTCCGCAGTCCGGTCGAACTGGCGCGGATGGGTCTGCAATGGATGTTTGCCGGTCGCGGCCCGCTGACCGTCGGCGCCGGCCAGGTCGGTGGCGCGGCTTGCACGGAATACGCCGATGGCGGTAGACCGGACGTGCAGTTCAATGTGATGCCGCTGTCCGTCGACAAGCCCGGCACGCCGTTACACAGCTATTCGGGCTTCACCGCGTCGGCTTGGCAGTGCCACGGAAAGTCGCGCGGCAAACTTGCAATCCGCTCAGTCGATCCCTTCGACCAACCGCACATTGCGCCGAACTATTTCGCGGAAGAGATCGACCGCAAGACCATCGTGGCGGGCTTGAAGATCCTGCGCGAGATCTACCGGCAGAACTCGTTCCGCGATCTCTGGGATGTTGAGATGGTGCCAGGCGAGGCGGCCTGCGATGACGAAGGTCTGTGGTGCTTCGCCCGCGATACCGGCGGCACGGTGTTCCATTGCGTCGGCACATGCCGCATGGGCAGCGATGCGCAGTCGGTGGTCGACCCGCAACTGCGTGTCCGCGGCGTCGAAAGATTGCGCGTGATCGACGCGTCTGTGATGCCGCAGATCACGTCGGCTAATACCAATGCGACCAGCCTGATGATCGGAGAGCGGGGCGCCGCGTTCGTGATGTCATGACCTTCGAGCGGGAGAATGTCCGGTGAATCTGATCGCCAACAGTCACGTTCCGAAATATGCCCAAATTGCCAACATCTTCCGGCAACGAATCGCGCGCGGCGTCTGGGCGAAGGGTTTTCGGCTGCCCGCCAACGAAGACCTGGCGGAGGAGTTCGGCGTGTCGCGGGTCACCGTCCGTCAGGCTGTCGAGCTGTTGTCACGCGACGGCGTCATTGAGGCACAGCAGGGAAAGGGCACATTCGTCACGGGCACGTTGAAGCAGGACCGCTGGTTGAAGGTCGAGACGACGCTGTCGGCTCTGGCAGAAGTCTACCGCGACACCTCGCCCGAGATCATCAATATCTCCGAAAGCAACACAGCCGCGCCGCTGCTACCAGGGGACGGCAGGCCGGCGGACCGATACGTCTTCATGCGTAGGGTTCACTCCCGCAACAACGACCGCTATTGCGTGATCTCGATCTATCTCGACGAGCGCGTTTTCCGCAAGTCGCCGAAGCGCTTCCGCAAGGAGACAGTCATTCCGATCCTGCATGACCTGCGAGAACCCAAGATCGCGCACGCGAAACAGACTTTGACCATCGGCACAGCGGACCTCGAAGTCGCAAAGCTGCTAAGGATTCCGCTTAACTCCCCGGTCGCTGAGGTTCGGCGCGTTTTCACCACCGCCAAAGGGACGGTGATCTACCTTGGCGAGGTCACGTATCGCGGCGACTTCGTTCGGATTGACATGGATCTACGACCTTAACGCCACAAATTAAGCTGGTCGGCACAGAACGGCCACTGCAGTGTCTGACAATGCTTTCGAAATGAAGTCAACCGCTCGAACGTTAGAAAACAGAGGATGGAAGTCGGTCCGGCGACTGATAAGGAAACTACACAAATGGAGTCAGCTCACCGACTGATAAGGCTTTATGCGAAACCTTATCAGTGAATCGGGATGGCAAGGTGAGGGATCGCGTTCCTAGCGGCGCAGTGCACGCTACGAGCGTTTCATTTCACTTCATGCGAAGCACGGCCAGCAATTGACACCTTTTCCCTCAATTGTTATGTATAGACATATTTCGGGAGCTTGGCATGCCGCCGATCTACATCGCCTACCTCAACCGTCACGACATCGAAGAGCTCAAGCTTACTGACGACGAAATTCTGTCGGCGATCGAAGCCAGCCTGGCGGCCCAGGGCAGGGGTGATACCGTTATAGAGCCGCGCGTCCATCTCGAACCCGGTGCCGCCAACGGGCACTTCAACGTGCTGCGCGGGGCAATCAAGCAGCCAATCGACAGGGCCGGCGTCAAGATAGTCGGCGACTTCGTCGACAACTACAAAGTCGGTCTTCATTCAGAGCTCGGCATCCTGGCTCTGTTTGATCCCCGGACCGGTGCGCCAAAGGCGATTATGGACGCAAGCGGCATCACCGACATGCGGACCGGCGCGGTCACAGCGGTCGGCGCCAAACATCTCGCCCGCAAGAATTCCAAGATTCTCGGCCATATCGGCGCGCGAGGCACGGCCTACTGGAATGTCAGGCTGCTCGATCATCTCTTCGACTTTGCCGAGATTCGCGTCCATTCGCGCCGCGAGGACAGCCGCAACAGCTTTGCCGAGCGGCTGAGCAGGGATCTCGACAAAAAGGTCGTTGCAACGAAAGACTGGCAAAGCTGTGTTGAAGGCGCCGACATCGTGGTTGAGGCGTCCCGGCTCGACAAGCCGACCCCGATGCTGAAGACGGAATGGATCAAGCCGGGCGCCTTCGTTGTCCCCTACGGTACGATGAGTGCGATCGAGCTGTCGTTGACCGACATCATGAACAAGCTGGTGGTCGACGATTGGGGGCAGTGCAAGGGCGGCAAGTTCGGCAGCCTTCGCGCCCACGTCGAGGCTGGCAAGCTGTCCGAGGTGACGCTGTACGCTGAACTCGGCCAGATCGTCGCCGGTCTCAAGCCGGGGCGCCAAACCGATGCCGAGACCAACTTACTCTGGCACCGCGGGCTTTCGCTGTCCGACATTGCATTGGGGCACGCGATGCTGGAGAAGGCCGAACGCATCGGTGTGGGCCAGCGCTTGCGCTTTGCCTGACCCGAAAGGCGAGGCATCTGGAAAATGGGTTACGCCGCCAACGCGCGAATGTACTCGGTCAACCCGCCTGCCGCCGCCGCTTGGAAAGATCTGTTCGGCTGGCTTTCGCGCGAAAGCTGCGTGGAGCTTGATAATATCGATCACGGCTTTCCGCTGCCACTGTCCGACCTATGGTCGCGCCCCGATCTGGCTTGTGCCTTCATGTGCGGTTTTCCTTTCATGCTGGCCGCGCACCGGCCACGGCCGATTGCTGCTCCCGTTCCGGCCAAGGGCCCGCTCCCGGGCCGCCCGGCCTATGCCACGCGGCTCATTGTCAGGGCGGGCTCGGATTTTCGCGCTGTCGAGGACACCTTTGGCGGGCGCGTCGGCTACACGGTCGCGGATTCCCACTCTGGCTACAATGCGCTGCGGCATCACCTCTTGCCCTATTATCGGCAGCGCGGCGCAAAACTTTACCGCGAGAGCATCGGCCCGTTGACAACGCCGCGGCGCGTCATCGACGCGCTGCTTGTCGGCGACATCGATGTCGGTCCGCTCGACAGCTACGCGCTGGACCTGATGCTGCGTCATGACAACAAGCTCGGCTCTCAGATCAGGATCATCGCGACGACCGATCCTGGGCCGATTCCATTCCTTGTCGCCGCATCCGATTGCCCCGATGAAGTCGTCTCCCAATTGCAGGCGACGCTCGCGACCTTCGCGGATGCGCCCGCCTGCTCCGGTTTGAGGGACCGACTGTGCCTCGATGCCTTTGCTCCCGTTGCCGTCCCAGACTATGAGTTGATGCTGCGCTGGGATGCTGAGGCGCGCATGGCAGGTTACGCCCAGCCGGCCTGATCTTCGAGCTTGCGCAGCATCACAACATAGCACGCCGCTTCAGCTGCCGGTGCGATCCGGAACGGCGCATCGCCGGTGCGTGCCAAGATTGCGGCATCGCCGCATCCCAGCGTGACGATGCCTTGTGGCGAAGTCAAACTGACATTGCCCGAGGGAGCGACGATCACGGCGATGTCTTGGTCACCGAAGTCACAGTCGGTTGGTGTACGAATGGGCAGCAGCCGATGTTCGAACCGTCCGCGTCGGCTCATCACGTTGAGATCGATGATCTCGCCGGCAAGCAGTCGCGCGGAGCTCGGCGTGTCGCCTGCAAAACGGATCGGGTCGGAGTTGCGATGGACAACCACCGCTGCGGCATTGCCGATCGTCAACGCCAATTCAGTTCCGCTGACCACGGCGAGGGTTCGATCGATGCCCGCGAATTCGGAGAAGGGCCCGTCGGAGGCGATGCGTGCCATGCTCACGCGCCAGTCGAAATCATCAAATGAAGCGCCGGCCGGCTCGATGCAAATCTCCGTGGTTGCGCCGCCGCCATTCTTCCAGGGCGTCGAGCGGCACTCGATGGCGCGAACGATCTTCACGGCAGGCCCGCCCTCTAGCAGAGGCTCGGCAGGTCGAGGTCGTTGGCCCGCGCACACTCGATCGCAAGCTCGTAACCGGCGTCAGCATGCCGCATGACTCCGCTCGCCGGATCATTCCACAATACCCGCGCGATGCGTTGCGAGGCTTCCGGCGTGCCGTCGCAAACGATGACCATGCCGGCATGCTGCGAATAGCCAATGCCGACGCCGCCGCCGTGATGCAGCGACACCCAGGTCGCGCCGCCGGCGCAATTCAACAGCGCGTTGAGCATCGGCCAGTCGGACACCGCGTCCGAGCCGTCGCGCATCGCCTCAGTCTCGCGATTGGGCGAGGCGACCGATCCGGAATCCAGATGGTCGCGGCCGATCACGACCGGAGCTTTCAGCTCGCCGCGGGCGACCATCTCGTTGAAGGCCAGGCCGAGCCGATGGCGGTCGCCAAGGCCGACCCAGCAGATGCGCGCCGGCAGGCCCTGAAAGGCGATCCGCTCGCGCGCCATATCGAGCCAATGATGCAGCGAGGCATCGTTGGGCATCAGTTCCTTCACCTTGGCGTCGGTGCGATAGATGTCATCTGGATCGCCCGATAGCGCTGCCCAGCGGAACGGCCCGATGCCGCGGCAGAACAGCGGACGAATATAGGCTGGCACAAACCCCGGAAAATCGAAGGCGTCCTTGACGCCTTCCTCGAGCGCCATCTGGCGGATGTTGTTGCCATAGTCGACGACTGGGATGCCCATGCGATGGAAGTCGAGCATGGCGCGGACGTGCTCGGCCATCGAGGCGCGGGCTGCGCGATCGACCGCCTTCGGATCGCTCTCGCGTCGTGATTGCCATTCGTGAATCGACCAGCCCCTCGGCAAATAGCCGTTGATCGGGTCATGGGCCGAGGTCTGGTCGGTGACGGCATCGGGCCGCACCCCGCGTTTGACCAGTTCAGGGAAGATGTCCGCGGCATTGCCAAGCAATCCGACCGAAATCGGCTTTCGCGTCCGTCCTGCCTCTTTGATGATCGCGAGGGCCTCGTCGAGATCTTTTGCCTGGCGGTCGAGATAGCGTGTGCGCATCCGCATCTCGATGCGGGACGGCTGGCACTCGACGGCGAGACAGGATGCGCCCGCCATCACCGCGGCGAGCGGCTGCGCGCCGCCCATGCCGCCCAGCCCCGCCGTGAGGATCCACTTGCCCGAGAGACTGCCACCATAATGCCGGCGTCCGAGCTCAGCGAAGGTTTCGTAGGTTCCCTGCACGATGCCCTGGCTTCCGATGTAGATCCACGAGCCAGCGGTCATCTGGCCGTACATCATCAGGCCCTTGCGATCGAGCAGGTTGAAGTGCTCCCATGTCGCCCAATGCGGCACCAGGTTGGAGTTGGCAATCAGGACGCGCGGCGCGTCGGCATGAGTGCGGAATACGCCGACCGGCTTTCCGGACTGTACTGCCAGGGTCTGGTCGCCTTCCAGCCGTCGCAATGTCGAGACGATACGATCAAAACTCTCCCAGTCGCGCGCGGCGCGGCCGATCCCGCCATAGACGACGAGCTCGCCGGGCTTTTCGGCGACGTCGGGATCGAGATTGTTCATCAGCATCCGTAGCGGCGCCTCGGTTAGCCAGCTCTTTGCCGAAATCTTGGGGCCGTGGGGCGCGCGAACGGTGCGCGCATTGTCGATACGTGTCATGAGAGAGTATCCGGTGATGGAGGGAGCGGCAGGATCATATGGTCTGGCCTCGAAAGACGCGGGCGTGCAGCGGATTGAATCCCATCCGATAGACCAATTCGGCGGGCCGCTCGATGTCCCAAATGGCGAGATCGCAGCGCTTGCCGACTTCGAGGCTTCCGGTTTCGCTGAATATGCCGAGCGCGCGGGCGCCCTCCCGGGTTACTGCGGCGAGGCACTCATCGACGGTCAGGCGAAACAGCGTCGCGGCCATGTTCATGGTCAGCAGCAGCGAGGTCAGTGGCGAGGAGCCCGGATTGCTGTCGGTCGCAAGCGCTATCGGGACGCGATGCTTGCGCATCAGTTCGATCGGCGGCGCCTGTCGTTCGCGCAGGAAATAGAACGCGCCCGGAAGCACCACCGCGACGGTGCCGGCGCGCGCCATCGCCGCGATACCATCCTCGTCGGCATATTCGAGATGATCGGCCGATAGCGCATTGAACCGCGCGGCCAGCGCCGTGCCACCGAGATTCGAGAGCTGGTCGGCATGAAGCTTGACGGCAAGCTTGCATTGTTGCGCGCGCGCGAAAACCTGCGCGGTCTCCTCAGTCGAAAACGCGATGGACTCGCAGAAGGCGTCGACCGCGTCGACCAGACCCTCGGCCGCCAGCAAAGGGATCATCTCGCAGACATCGGCGATGTAGCCTCTGGAATCGCCGGCCCGCTCCGGCGGCAGCGCGTGGGCGCCGAGGAATGACGTTCGCACCGTGATCGGGTTATCCCGCGCGAGCCGCCGTGCGGCGCGAAGCTGGCGGCGCTCGGTCGCAAGCTCGAGCCCATAGCCCGACTTGATCTCGACGGTCGTCACGCCCTCGGCGAGCAGCGTGTCGAGGCGGCGTTGCGCGCTCAAAACGAGCTCGTCCTCGCTTGCGATCCGCGTCGCTTTCACCGTCGACACGATGCCGCCGCCACGCCGCGCAATCTCCTCATAGCTTGCACCAGCGAGCCGCAGCTCGAATTCCTCGGCGCGGTTGCCGCCATAGACGAGGTGGGTATGGCAATCGACCAAGCCTGGCGTGATCCATCGCCCCGCGCAATCGGTCCACTCGGCGGCATCGAGGCTGGGAGGCGCGTCGGCTCTCGGACCGGCATAGACGATGAGGCCATCCTTGGCGGCGATCAGGCCATCCTCGACGACGCCAATGCCTTTGCGTTGTGGAGAAAGCGTGGCGAGCCGACAGCGGTGCCAGGCAAGATCAGCGACAGTCATGACGATGGAAGCCCGCTATCCTCTGCGTTGGACGCTTGGCATAGGGATGCCATTTGTCTATACATATTACACCGTGACGCGTGCTGTCCAGCTTCTCGTCGAAGTCGGAGACCGGATTGTCCCAGCTGCATTTCAGGCAAGCCCTGTTGCCCGGCGGATGGTCGCGCGACGTGCGATTGTCGATTGAAGGCGGTCGCGTGGCGACCGTCGAGACCGGCGTTGCAGCGACTGATAGGGACGAATGCCATGCGATCGGTCTGCCGGGGCTATCCAATCTGCACAGCCACGCCTTTCAGCGCGGCATCGCCGGGCTGACCGAGATCCGAGGCGGCTCGTCGGACAGTTTCTGGACGTGGCGCGAGCTGATGTACCGCTTCGTCGGCCGCATGACGCCCGACGACGTCGAGGCGATCGCAGCGCAAGCCTATATCGAGATGCTCGAGGCGGGTTTTACGCGGGTCGGCGAATTTCACTATGTCCATCACGACCCCGCAGGTGTGCCTTACGGTAATATCGCAGAGCTTGCCGCACGGGTCGCGGCGGCTGCGTACACAAGCGGCATCGGCCTGACGCTGTTGCCGGTGTTCTACGCGCATGCCGGCTTCGGCGGCCGCGCACCCGACGAGGGGCAGCGGCGTTTCGTCAACAGCGTCGATCGCTTCGCTCGGTTGATGGAGGCGTCGCGTCGCGCCGTTGCCGGATGCGACGGCGCCGTGGTCGGCGTCGCGCCGCATTCGCTCCGCGCGATCACGCCGGATGAGCTGGCCGCGATCCTGCCGCTCGCCGCCGGCGGCCCGACCCACATCCATGTCGCCGAGCAAATGAAAGAAGTGGAAGACTGCATCGCCTGGAGCGGGACGCGGCCGGTCCGCTGGCTGCTCGATCACGCAGCCGTCGATCGCCGCTGGTGCCTGGTGCATGCCACCCACATGATCGAGGAGGAAACCCGCTCGATGGCCGCAACCGGCGCGATCGCCGGGCTCTGTCCGGTGACTGAGGCCAATCTCGGCGACGGCATTTTCAATGCGCCGACATTTTGCGGCGCCGACGGCCGGTTCGGTATCGGTTCGGATTCCAATGTCCTGATCGGCGTCGCCGACGAGCTGCGCCAGCTCGAATATTCCCAGCGTCTGGCGCTGCGCGCGCGCAACGTGATGGCGACGTCGCGCACGGCCTCGACCGGACGCGCTCTGTTCGACGGCGCGCTCGCCGGCGGCGCGCAGGCGCTCGGCGTCGCGAGCGGTCTCGTGGCCGGCATCGCGGCCGATATCGTCAGTCTTGATGCCGACAACCTAGTCCTGGCCGGTCGCTCGGGCGACGCACTTCTCGACGGCTGGATTTTTGGCAGCCGGCGTTCTCTCGTGGACTGCGTCTGGACATCTGGTCGCAAGGTTGTGACAAACGGCCGACACCATCAGGCGGAATCGGTCGCAGCCGATTTCCGCCGCGCTCTGGAAGGGCTGCTCGCGGCATGACGGCATCATCGAAACGAGGCGCCAATACCGGGGTCGCGCTCTATCAACGGATCCGCAGCGATATCGAAGGCCGCATCGTCTCGGGCGAGTGGCCGCCCGGCCACCGGCTGCCCTACGAGCACGAGCTGATGGATACCTATTCCTGCGCGCGCATGACCGTGAACAAGGTGCTGTCGGGGCTTGCGGCGACGGGTCTGGTCGAGCGCCGGCGCCGCGCCGGCAGTTTCGTGTCGCGCCCGAAAGTCCATTCGGCGGTGTTGCAAATTCCCGACCTCAAGGCGGAGATCGAAAGTCGCGGACAGCGCTACGGCTATACGCTGTTGCAACGACAGAAGCGCGCCGCGACGCGCGACGACAAGGCGCGGCTCGAACTCGGCGTTCGCGCACAAATCCTGGCTCTGCGCTGCCGTCATGACGCCGCGAACCGGCCTTTCGCGCTGGAAGACAGGATCCTCAACCTGGATGCGGTGCCGGAAGGCGCCCGCCAGGATTTCTCGGCCGTGCCGCCGAGCGCCTGGCTGGTCGAGCATGTGCCATGGACCGAAGCGGAGCACCGCATTTCCGCGGGCAATGCCGACAAGGCGCAGGCCGCTGAGCTCAACATCGACGAGGGCGCCGCCTGCCTCATCATCGAGCGCCGCACCTGGCGCAATGGCGAGCCGATTACGGCGGTCCGGCTCGTTCATCCCGGTCCACTCTACGATCTGATCGCGCGGTTCACGCCGAGCGGGTAACTACTTCGCCTTGGCGGCGTCGACGAAGCGGTTGGTCCACAAATCGTCCTCGGACGTTTTCGCGTCGAACTCCGTGCCGAAATTCGTTCCGACCTCCTTGGCGAAGGCCAGCGCATTCTGCATGCCCTCCACGTTGATCCTGCCGCCACCGGCAACGCCGCTGTTCATCGCCTTGAGCGCGGCCGCAATCGCCTGCGGGTCCGCCTTGGCGAAGAATTGCCTCTGGATCGCGTCCGCGGTTTCATCGGGCTTGTGGACCGTCGCGGCGCTGGCTTGCTGCAGGGCTCTCGCCGTCTTGGTGATGAGATCGGCCGTCGCCGGGCTGATCGGCTTCTTGGCGACGAGCACCAGATAGGGCTGGTTTGCGAGCAACGGGAACTCCTCGCCGGGCGAGATCAGGACGACGCCGGTTTTCGCCTTCTCGGCCAAAAATCCTTCCGGCGGCGACAGCACAAAGGCGTCGATGCGCTTGGCTTCGAGGGCGGCCTGGATGGCGGTCGGACTGCCGACCTGCGCCACCTTGATGTCGTTCTTGGGATCGAGGCCGCCCTTGCCGGCGAGCCAGCGCGCCGCGATTTCCTGAGCGCCGGCAAGCGCGGTGGCGCCGACCAGCGCGCCTTTCATGGCGGCGAGCCGCTTGTCGAGGGGATCGGTGATCCTGACGCCGGTGCGCTCGAGCAGCGCGGGCGAGACGACGAGCTGGAGCGTGACTTTCGACATCAGCGAATAGACGATCTCGAACGGCTGACCCTTCGCAGCGGCGCGCAGCATCGCATCGGGGCCGACAGCCGCGAGCTCGATGTCGCCGGAATCGAGCGCCGCCAGCGCCGAGGGATCGCCGCCGGGCAGCGCGACCACGGTGGCGCTCAGTCCCTGCGCCTTGAACGTGTCCAGCGCGCGCGCCGACCAGATCGGCAGAAAACTCAAGGTCGGCGCGCCGAGCCCGATCCGCACCGCCTGCTGTGCGCTCGCTAATGTCGGCAGCAGCGTCATCGCAGCGCCGACGACGAGCGCTCTCGCCAGTCCCATGATCGCGCCCATACGAATCTCCTGTTTCTCAGATGTCGATCGGACCGGTGCCCGACAGCGAGCGCCAGCGCAGCAGCTGGCGCTCGAGCCGGCCGGCGAGAAAGTTCGCGATCGTGACGAATCCCAGCAGAATGACGATGCCCGCGAACACGCCCGCGGGATCGTAGGTCGACGAGGCCTCGTGAATGAACAGGCCGAGCCCCTGCGCCGATGAGGTGAACTCGCCGACGATCACGCCGATCACGCTGTAGGGGATGGCAAGCCGCATGCCCAGCATCACGAACGGCGCGGCCGCCGGTAGAAACACATGGTAGGTGAGCTGACGCTGGTTCGCGCCCATCACCAGTGTGAGATTGACCAGCTCGCGATCGACACTGCGGACGCCCGCGAACACGTTGTAGAACACCAGGAAGAACACCATGATCGAGGCGAGTGCGATCTTCGATCCCATCCCGATGCCGAACCAGATGATGAACAGCGGCGCCAGCGCGATCTTAGGCACGCCGTAGAACGCCATCACATAGGGCTCGAAGATGCGCGCCAGCCGCAGCGAGCGGCCGAGCGTGTAGCCGCCGATCACGCCGCCCGCGACGCCGATGACATAGCCGAACACGAGCTCCTGGCCGGTGGTCCACAAATGCGGATAGATTTCGCCGGAGGCAAACAGCTCGTACAAGCGTTGCGCGACCGCGGTCGGCTTGCTGACGTAGATCTCCTTGATCAGCCGGCCGGACGCCCATTGCCAGAACACCAGGAGCGCGATCCCGGGCACCAGCTTCAACAGCCATTGCAGCGCTTTTGCCGCGTATGCCGAGAGGCGTCGGCGCGATGTCGTATCGCCCTCGGAGGCGTCATAGGCGATGTCGCTGATCGGCTTGCTCTCGGTCAATGAACATGTCCGGTGTCGATCTGCGAGCGGAACTCGGTCCAGACCGCATCATAGGCGGCCTCGAAGCCTAGATTGCGGAACGGTTCGAACGTGTTGCGCGGCCGCGGCAGATCGATCGGGATGTTGGCGAGTAGTCGCGAGGGCCGCTGGCTCAACACCACGACGTGGTCGGCGAGCAGCACGGCCTCGGTGATATCGTGGGTGACGAAGACGATCGTCGCGCCGGCTTCCATCGACAGCGTCTGCAGGTCGCTCTGCATCACCATGCGGGTTTGCGCATCCAGCGCGCCGAACGGCTCGTCCATCAGGATAATATCGGGCCGGTAGACCAATGTGCGCGCGATCGAGCCGCGCTTCTGCATGCCGCCGGAAAGCTGGCTCGGGAAATGCTGCTCAAAACCCTCGAGACCGACCGAACCGATGGCGTTCGCAACCCGCTCGCGGCGTTCGTCGGCCGCGACGCCGCGCAAGAGAAGCGGTAGCTCGACGTTCTCGGCGAGCGTCTTCCAGGGGAACAGCTGCGCCTGCTGCGGCACAAAGCCGACTTCGGTGTTGATCGTCGACACCTTGCGACCGCGATGACGCACCGCGCCGCGCGTCGGCATCAATAGACCGGCCGCCATCTGCAACAGCGTGCTCTTGCCGCAGCCGCTCGGGCCGATCACCGCAACGAATTTGCCGCGATCGACCTCAAAATTGATGCCGTCGAGCACACGGATGTTGGTCCGTTGTCCCGGCGCCGGAAAGTCCTGCCCGATCGCCTCGAAGGCGAGTACGCGGTCGCCCATGCCGGCTATCCCTTGTCCGAACATGTCTATACATAATCGAAGCCGCCTAAGGAGGCAAGTCGGGATCGATGCGGAGATTTTGGCCTCGGCAACGCTTTATCAGCTCAAGCCCTCCTCAGACATCCGTGCGGGCAAAAGCGGAGCAGCGTGTTGCGATCACAATGTGTCCCGCGGTGTCATTTGGTTTTTCCTATCGGCAGCTTCGAACGATCCGGATTAGTCGTATCTCCGGCCTTCGTCTAACGTTGCGCGGACCAGTCGCAGCAAATGTCTTGGCGATGACGAGCCGGGACATGGATGAATGAAGAAGAGAAACGATGGCCGACAGGGTTTTTGCAGGCGCGGTTGTGCTTCCCGACCGGGTGATCGACAACGGTTACGTTCTGGTCGGCGACGGCAAGGTACAGGCCGTCGGCTCGGGAGCAGCGCCTGCGGGCGAAAAGCACGGCGGTCCGGGCTTTCTTGTGCTGCCGGGTGCGATCGATGCGCAGGTGCACAGCCGCAGCCAGCTCGGGCAGGAAGATTTTATCTGGTCGACGCGCAGTGCGGCGGCCGGCGGCGTCACGACCATCGTCGACATGCCCTATGACGACAACTGCCTGATCGCAACCGCGGAGCGCTTTCGCACCAAGGTCCGGGAAGCGGGCGCGCAGGCACGCGTCGACTTTGCGCTGTATGCAACAGTCGATCCGGCCGAAGGGGCCGCGAGGGTGAACGAGCTCGTCAACGCCGGGGCCGCGGCGTTCAAGTTCTCGACCTTCGGCACCCATCCGACGCGGTTTCCGCGAATCCCGCCGCAGACGCTCTATGCCTGCTTCGGTGCAATCGGCCAACGCGGCCTGATGGCCGGCATCCACAACGAAAACGACGAGATGGTGCGCGCCTTCATGGCCGATGTGGAGTCGCGGGGGATCACCGACTACACCGCGCACGGCCTGTCGCGGCCTCCGGTTTCCGAGGCGCTCGCGACGGCGGAAGTCTATGAGCTCGGCGTCGCCGCCGGCTGCCCGGTGCACATCGTGCATTGCTCGATCGGGCGCGGCTATGAGCTCGCCGCCGCCTATCGCGCGCAGGGCCACTGCGCCACCATCGAGGCCTGCGTCCACTATCTCACGCTCGACGAGGAGAACGATGTCCGTCGCCTCGGCGGCAAGGCCAAGATCAATCCGCCGCTGCGTCCGCGGCGCGAGGTCGAGTCGCTGTGGCATCACCTTGCGGCCGGCAATGTCACGATCGTCTCGACCGATCACGTCAGCTGGTCGGAGGACCGCAAGACCGATCGCAACATGCTGAAGAATGCCTCCGGCATTCCCGGTCTCGAAGCACTGTACGGATTGCTGCTGAAAGGCCTCGACCAGCGCGGCCTGCCGTTCAGCCACGCGGCGCGCCTGCTGGCGTTCAATCCAGCGGCGCTGTTTAGGATCACCCATGTCAAGGGTGCGCTCGAGATCGGACGCGATGCCGACGTGGTCTTGATGCGGCGGGATCCTTATCGGTACAGCGCGGCGGCGAGCGGCAACAATTTTGTGTCGTGGAGCCCGTATGACGGCATCGAGCTGCCTTTCCGCCCTATCGAGACCTATGTCCGCGGCGAATGTGTCGCGGCGAATGGCGAGGTGATCGCAAAACCCGGCAGCGGGCGTTTCGTGAGCCCGCTCCGCACGCACTGACCGGCCCAGGGTCATGACCCAATCCAATCTTCCGCTCGACGCCACCAGGCTTTGGGCCGACATCATGGCGCTCTCTGACGTCACCGATCCGGCGCGGCCCTATACGCGGCGTTCGTTCACCCAGCTGTTCCTCGACGGCCGCGCCTTGATCGCGCAGCGTTTTGCGGAGGCTGGCCTCACTGCCCGGATCGACACCGCCGGCAATCTGATCGGCCGGCTCGAGGGCCGCAATCCGTCGCTCGGCGTGATCGCAATCGGCTCGCACAGCGACACCGTGCCGTCCGGCGGCCGCTTCGACGGCATCGCGGGGGTGGCGACCGGTCTCGAGATCGCCCGCGCGCTGCGCGATTCCCAAACGCGCCTCGATCACACCCTCGAGATCATCGACTTCCTGGCGGAAGAGCCCAGCGAATACGGGCTGTCGTGTGTCGGCAGCCGCGGCATGACAGGTGCGCTCGACGGCGGGATGCTCGATCTCTCGGAGCCGGGCGGAGAAACATTGCGCGACGCCTTGCGGCGGGTCGGCGGCGATCCGGACCGGCTCGATCGGGCGAAGCGCGATGATGTCCGTGCCTTCCTGGAACTGCATATCGAGCAAGGCGTCGTCTTGGAATCGCAATCGCTCGACATCGGCGTCGTGACATCGATCGTCGGCATCCGCCGCATCGAGATCGTGTTCGAGGGCCAAGCCGATCACGCCGGCACCACGCCATTGCACCTGCGCCATGATGCGCTGGTGGCGGCGGCCGATACCGTCGGGATCGTGCGGCGCGTGGCCGAGCGGCTCGCCGGCGAAGGCTCCGGCTATTTTGTTGCCACCGTCGGCATTCTCGCGATCGAGCCCGCGGCTTCAAACATCGTGCCGGGCCGCTGCCGTCTCGTGATCGATGCACGCACCACCAATCCGGCGCTGACCGCGCGCCTTGTCGCTGAGATCGACCGCGAGAGCGAGGCGGCCGCGACTGCGGCGCGGGTCCGGCGCAGTGCGTTCACCATGCTCTCGGATGGGCCGCCGGTCGCCTGCGATCCGGATTTGCAACGCGCATTGCGCGAGGCTGGGCGCGATCTTGGCCTTGGCCAGATCGATCTGCTGAGCGGCGCGGGGCATGATGCCGCCTTCATGAGCCGCATTGGCCGGTCCGCGATGGTGTTCGTGCCGTGCCGCGCGGGAAAAAGCCACGCGCCGGAGGAATGGGCCGACCGAGATGCCATCGCGACCGGTGCGGCGGTGATCCTGCAGGCCGTGAAGGCGCTGGATCGCTCCTTGCAGAAGGCCTAATCGAAGCGGGCCTAACCCGCGCCTCGATGTTCGGACAATTTCCGTCGCAACGCATTGATGAGGCCGCGTTCCGGCTCGCTCAGGGTCCGCTCGCCGGAATAGATCACATAGAGGCGTCGGGCGATCGTGGGCTCGACAATCGGATGCGCCACGAGATCGCCGTTGTCGATTTCCCGCGCCACCGCCGAAATCGGCAGCACGGTGCAGACCGGCAGTCGCGCCAACAACGATACCGCCATCGGCAGCGCGTCGATCTCCATGACGGGTTGAATCTTGAGATCGCGTTCGGAGGCCGCGTTGTCCAGGAGCTGGCGCAGACCAAAGCGATGGGTCGGCAGCGCGAGCCTGAGTTTTGCGAGGTCGGCAAGGCGCACGGGACCTGCCGGCAGCAACCCGTGCGCAGGGTACGCGATGGCGGCCAGGCCTTCGGATGAGCCGAGCGGCAGCCGTGGCATATGCGGCAGCGCCGTCTCGACGATCGCCACCCCGACGAGCCCCCGGATCACCCAGTCCTGCAGCGTGCCGTTGGGCGCCTCCTGGAATACCAGTTTCAGCGCCGAATGGCGCGCCTGAACCTCGATGATCGCATCCGCAATCCGGTTGACGAGAAAGCCGTGCTGATTGACCGAGGGCAGGATGCCGACCACGATGCGCCTTCCTTGCGAGAGCGTTGCCCCGGCTTCGTTCGCCGACATCCGGCGAAATCCGGTTTCGATCAGGATGGCGAATCGCGCGAAGCGATCGCCCTTCGCGGTGGGCACGACGCCGTCGTCGTTGCGCTCGAACAGCGCTCCACCAAGTGCTGCCTCGAGCTTGTGCAGCTGCTCGCTGAGTGCGGGCTGACTGATATTGGCGCCGCGCGCGGCGGCGGAAACCCGGCGAACGCGATGGATCAGATTGAAATAATGGATCTGCCGCAGGCTGATGACGGTACGTTCCGCGCGGGCGGGCCGGTCGGCCGCGAGCGCCCGCTTCAGATGGCGGACGAACAAATTGGTAACGGCATTCGGCTTGGCCACGCGGGCCACGACGTCCATCGTCAGCGCTTGCTCCGGCGCGACTAAGGCCACGTTGGAAAGACCGAGCCGCGCCGAGATCAGGCTTCGCGGCACGAACAATGCGGCATCCGGATATTCGTCGAGGGTGCTGGGCAGGTCGCCCGGATGATCGCCAAGGAAGCGCACGCCGGTGATCTTGTGCCGGCTGAAATAGCGGTCGGCCTGCTCGATCAGCGGCGGCGCCAGCAGGGGAACCACGATACGGCCGCCGACCAGCTCGGCGGCTTGAGGTGGGGTGCGCGTGCCGGCCGGCAGGCGGAACGCAAACGCCCAAGGGTCGGAGAGCAGCACTGTGCCCTGCTTGGGCCTGCGCCGGCCGGCTTCGCTGAGACCGATCATGACGTGGCTTCGATCCAGTCCGCTCCAGTCGCTCGCCAGCGTCCTGACGTGCGGCAGATCTCTTTCGTCCTTCCATTGCGGGTCGACGAAGACATCCGCCCGTTCGGCTGCCATCCCGTCGATGGCGAGGCGAAGTGCCTTGCTGATTCCGCCGATCGTAAAACTCAGATTGATGTCGATGACGAGATGCTTCAATTTCGGCTCAATGGGCGCGGCGACATGCTGGCGCGCGAACATCTCGGCAATCAACAGCGGTTCGGCGGCGCGCATCAGTGCGCGCGCCGTGGCGGTCGGATAGAGCGTGTTGTTGGAGCGCTTGAACAGCGTCAGGCCGAGATCCTGCCCAAGCGCCTTCAGCGTGGTGCTCAAGGTCGATACCGCGATGCCGAGCTCGGCGGCGGCGCGCACAAAGCTTCCGGCCCGGCACGTCGTCACGAAATAGGCAAGGGTGCGTAGTTCGACCATCGGACCTCGGGCAACGCAGCGACAGCATAGCCGCTCGACCGGGTGCCGTCATCCGGCTTTCGTTTTTCCCTATGCCCTCGTTTGCTCGATAGAACGATGGACCCGGCGCTGCCTGCCGATATGATCGGCCGCGGTCTCATTCACGTTTGGACATGCCGACGGATCAAGATGGATTTGCACGCAAAGGGTACGGCGAAGCGTGACGCGACTGCTTCCCGGCAGTCGATGCGGGCCTTTGTGTCGGCACTTGTGGAAATGGGCGAACTCGTCACGATCGCCGACGCGGTCAATCTCGATTTCGAGCTGGCCGCATGCCTGGCCGAAGCCCATAGCGGTCCTGCGCTGCAATTTTCGAACGTCAAAGGCGCGATCGGCGAGGCCGCTCTGCCGATAGTCGGCAATCTGCTCAATTCGCTGCCACGCTTTGCCCTGGGAATGAGCAGCACGACGCGCGAGATGCAGGCGGCATTGATCGCCGCGATCGAGAAGCCGCTGCCGCATCGGATCGTCGCGTCGGCGCCGTGCCGGGAGCACATTGTCGTCAGGCCGTCGCTGTTGGACGAACTGCCGATCCCCCGCTTCTTCGAAAAGGAGGGCGGACCCTATATCACCGCGGGCGCGATCGTCGCGAAAGATCGCATCACCGGGCAGGCCAATCTGTCGATTGCGCGGTTGATGCCGCTCGGCGGCGAGCGTGCCTTTGTCGGCATCGCGCCCAATCATCATCTGGCAATCCTGGCGCGGGCGGCGCATGCCCGCAGCGAGAAGCTCGACATCGCGGTGTGCATCGGCAATCACCCGGCGGTGCTGGTCGCCGCATGCCTCTATCTCGGTCTCGGCGATGACGAGCTTCCGATCGCCGGCGCATTGCTGGGCGAGCCGCTCGAAGTGATCCGCTGCATGCAGTCCGATCTCCTGGTGCCGGCGCATTGCGAATGCGTGCTGGAGGGGACGCTCGACGCCGGCGAACCCTTCGTGGAGGGCGCGGTCAGCGAATTTCACGGCATGTATGAGAATTACGGCGCCGGAATCGTCGCGACCTTCACGCACCTTGCCCGCCGCCGCGACGCGATCTTTCAAATCATCCTGCCGGGCTATCATCCCGAGCACTGCCTGCTCGGCGGGGTCGCGATCGCAGCCGGCCTGTGCCGCGCCGTGCGCAACGCGGTGCCGTCGGTTCTCGAGGTCGCCGTCGGTGTCGGCGGCGCCGGCCGCCTGCATGCGGTGGTGTCGCTGCGCGCGCCGCGGCCGGGCGAGGCGCGCAAAGCCATGTTTGCAGTGTGGGCCGCCGTCAACCTGGTCAAGCAGGTGATCGTGGTCGATGACGACATTGACCCCTGGAATCCGGTCGAGGTCGAATGGGCCTGTGCCACGCGGAGCAAGCCGGATCGCGATCATGTCGTGATCCCCGCCGTGCGCGCCGACCGTTCCGAACCGCTGGAGCAGGGCGGCACCGTCACCAAGCTCGGGATCGATGCGACATGCCGGAACAGCGACCGGCTTGACTGGGATCTGGCGCGGCCGCCGGCAGCGGCGCTGACGCGGGCCCGGGATATCCTTCGCCAACACAAGCTCATCTAGGGACGGCAACGATCAACTTTCATTTGTGGAGAAAGCCATGTTGACACACAGCTTCAAGCCGTCGGTGATCGGCGCGAAATTTTTGTTGGGTTTCGCAAGCCTTGCTCTGCTCGGCGCGGTGACCGCGAACCCGGCCCGCGCCGACATCAAGATCGGATTTCAGGTGCCGCTGACGGGACCCGCGGCAACCGACGGCAAGTCGGCGCAGATCGCCGGCGAGATGGCGGTCGAGGATATCAACGCGGCCGGCGGCGTGCTCGGACAGAAGCTGCAGCTCGTTACCTACGACGATCAGGCCAAGTCGGATCAGGCGATCTTCACGGCCAACAAGCTGATCGGTGAGGATGGCGTCAAGCTCGTCGTCAACGGCAGCTATTCGGCGTCGGGCCGCGCCGCGGCGCCGGTGTTCCAGAAGGCGGGCGTCGTGATGATCGCGGCCTATGGCGTGCACCCCGACATCACCCGCGCGGGCGATTACATGTTCCGCCTGGTGCATCTCGGACCGCCGCAGGGCGTGGCCACAGCGCTCTACGTCGCCAACACGCTAAAACTCAAGAAGATATCCGTCATCACCATGGACAATGATTACGGCCAGGCCACCGTGGATGGTTTTGTCGAGGGAGCGACCAAATACGGCATCGAGGTCGTCAACAAATACAGCTACTCGCTGAAGGACCGCCAGTTCGGTTCGATCGTGGCCAGCGTGAAGCGCGACAGTCCGGACGGCGTCTATGCCACCGGCTATTTCTTCACCGGAGGTCCGCTGGTTGCACAGCTGCGTGCCGCAGGCATCACCGTGCCGATCATCGGCTCGCAGGCCTTCGATTCCGAAAAATTCATCGAGATCGCGGGACCCGCGGCCGAGGGCACCTACATCATCGACAGCTTCGATCGCGACCGCAAGGACGAGGCGCTGCAGAAGTTCTTTGCCGGATTCAAGCAGCGCGCCGGCTACGCGCCCGAGGGCGTGGCCGCCATCACCTATTCGGCGGTGCAGCTGATGGCTGACGGCATCAAGCGCGCCAACAGCGTCGAGCCCGACAAGGTGCGCGACGCGCTCGCCGCGACCAAGGATTTTCCGCTGCTCGAAGGCAACATGAACGCCTTCAACAGCCTGCATGAAATCATCATGCCGATCCACGTCAACGAGATCAAGGATGGCAAGTTCAAGCCGGCCGGCGAGATCGGCGATCTGAACGCGTTCGCTCCGCCCGAGAGGTGACGGAGGACGGGAGCGGGATGGAATTTGCGTTCGTCCACTCCCGCCAGCAAGGATCATGCGGTGTATTACATCGATCTGGCCGTAACCGGCATCAGCTTCGGCTGCATGTACGCCATGATGTCGGTCGGCCTCACCTTGGTCTACGGCCTGCTGCGTATCCTGCATGTCGCGCATGCCGCCGTGTTCGCACTCGGCGCCTATGCCACCGTTCTGGCAGCCAACGCGACAGGCAGCCTGGCGCTCGGCTTCGTCGCAGCCCTCATCGTCACGCCCTTGTTCGGCATGGCGATCTATCGTCTGCTCTACGAGCCGTTGCTGTCCTATCGCCCCGATGTGCCGATGATCGCCTCGGTCGGGCTGCTGGTGCTAATGCAGGATGCCTTCCGCATCGTGTTCGGGGAGCAGGGCGTCACGTTCCGGCGCAATGCGTTCTCGTTCACGACCTTCGATGTCTCCGGGGTGACCGTCAGCGCGGTCCAGATCGCGATCGTGGTCACCGCTGTCGTTGTTTTCCTGGGCTTGCATCTCTTCACCACCCGCACGCGGATCGGCGTCGGCTGGCGCGCCACCGTGTCGAAACCGCAGATCGCCGCGAGCTTTGGCGTCGATCCGATCAAGGTCCGCTACCTCAATTTCGCGATCGGCTCGGCGCTGGCGGCCATCGCCGGCGGGCTGGTCGCACTGCTCAATAACCTGGTCGATCCCTCCATCGGATTCGTGGTGAGCTACAAGGCGCTCGCCATCATCGTGCTCGGCGGGCTCGGCAGCGTGCGCGGCACGCTGGTGGCGAGCCTCGTGCTCGGGCTTGTCGAAGCCTATGGCACGATCTTCATCGGCGCGTGGCTCGATCGCGATGCCATTGCGTTCCTCGCTCTCATCATTTTGCTGATGATCCGTCCGCAGGGTTTTACCGGAGCGCGCACGGCATGAGCGCCTACACGGTCAGCATCGTCTCCATCATCGGTATCAACGTCATCCTGGCGGTCAGCCTCAATATGATCAGCGGCTTCTGCGGCCAGATCAGCCTCGGTCACGGCGCCTTCTTCGGCGCGGGCGCCTACGCTGCGGCGCTGGCGATGGTCGCGACCAGGAACGTTCCGCTGGCGCTGCTGGCAGGGCTGGTCGCGGGCAGCCTGCTCGGCATTGTCGTTGGCTTCGCTTCGTTGCGCGTGCGCAGCGATTTCCTTGCGGTGACGACGATCGGCGTGAACTTCCTGTTCGTCGGCTTCGTGCGCAAGCAGTCCTGGCTCGGCGGCGAGATGGGCATCAGCGGCATTCCGCCGACCGGGCTCGGCGCATCCGGCAACATGATCCTGATCCTGGCGCTCGCCTGCGCCACGGTCGCCTTCAGCCTCTGTGTCAGCCGCTCTTGGATGGGCTTTGCGTTCCGCGCGGTGGGAGAGGACGAGCAGGCCGCCACGACGCTCGGAATCGGCACCGGTGCCTACAAGCTCGCGGCGTTCGGGATCGGAACCGCGCTCGCCGGCCTCGCCGGAGGCCTCTACACCTTCTTCACCCAGTTCATCACCGTCGACGCCTTCGATTTCATCTTCTCAGTGATGCTGATGGCGATGGTCGTGATCGGCGGTATCGGCTCGACCTGGGGTGTCGTCGCGGCGGCGATCGGGTTGACCTTGCTGCCGGAGGCGATCCGCTTCGTCAACGACTACCGCCTGCTGGTGTTCGGCGGCATGCTGGTGCTGGTGATCAGGCTCGTGCCCGGCGGCCTCGCCGCCCTGGTCCGCAACCTCTTTGTTCGGGCGAGGCAGGCATGAGCGCGGTGCTTGGGCTCGACGATGTTGCGATCCGGTTCGGCGGGGTGCAGGCGGTCGGCGGCGTGACGCGATCGCTGGAAGAGGGGGATTTCGTCGGCCTGATCGGACCGAACGGCGCCGGCAAGACGACGCTCATTCGCATTATCGCCGGGCTGCTGCGGGCCGATCGCGGCAAGATCACGCTCGGCGGCGTCGACGTGACTGATGAACCGACCTCGACGCGGGTCCGTCGCGGCCTTGCACTGACCCATCAGATCGTCCGGCCGTTTCGGTCGATGACTGTGCTCGACAACGTCGTGCTGGGCGCGGGTTTGGGCTATACCTCGAACCCGCTGCGGGCGCTGCAGCATATCGACCGGCGCCGCGAAAGCGAGCGCGCCGCGGAGATTCTGGCGTCGGTGGGACTAGCCGGCGCCGAGCGCAAGCTCGCCGGTGCGCTGCCGCTCGGCCAATTGAAGCGGCTCGAGCTCGCGCGGGCGCTGGCCGTCGATCCAAAAATCGTTCTGCTCGACGAGCCGCTCGCGGGCCTCAATCAGACGGAGGCCTCCCGGCAGGTCGAGACCATTTCCGAGGTGCATCAGCGCGGTATCACCGTGGTGCTGGTCGAGCACAATCTGGAGGAGGTGATGCGCATCTGCCGCCGCCTGATCGTCCTGAACAACGGGATCGTGATCGGTGACGGCGAACCGCGCGAGGTGATGGCCGATCCGGTGGTGCACGATGCCTATGTCGGAGGCGGGACGGTGAGCCATGCTGGCGCTTGAGAAGCTAAGCTGCGGCTACGGCTCGGTGGAAGCCGTGCGCGACGTCAGTTTCGACGTTCCCGCCGGCTCGATCTTCGCGTTGCTCGGCCCGAACGGCGCCGGCAAGACCTCGACGATCATGGCGATCATGGGACATGTCGATATTCACGGCGGCCAGATTCTGCTCGAGGGCAAGGACATTTCCGGCCGCCGCGACGTCGATCGGGTCGGTCTCGGCATCGCGCTGGTGCCCGAGGGGCGCCAGCTGTTTTCGGATCTGACGGTCGACGAGAACCTCACCGTCGGCGGCTACGCAAAACCGTCCACGCGCGACGCCGCCAAGCGCGATCGCGTGTTCTCGTATTTTCCGCGGCTGGCGGAACGGCGCACCCAACTATCGGGATCGCTGTCAGGCGGCGAGCAGCAGATGCTGGCGATCGGGCGGGCGCTGATGGCCGAGCCACAGCTGTTGCTGGTCGACGAATTGTCGCTGGGGCTGATGCCCAAGATGGTGGATTTGTGCCTCGACGTATTGCTGCGGCTGAAGCGCGAAGGCCTCACCGTTTTGCTGGTCGAGCAGAACACCGCGCGCGCGCTCGATGTCGCCGACAAGGTATGCGTGATGTCGTCGGGCGTGCAGATCTATCAGGGCACGGCTACTGAAGCCAAGGCGACCGGCTCGATGTTCGCGACGTTCCTCGGCATGAACGAACCCATCCAACCATAGTCACAGGAAACAGCCTCGCTGAGGGCCCGAAGGAAAAAACATGACGCGGATGCTGACGACGGATGATGTGGAAGCTGGACTGGTCGGGGGATTGTTGCTGTCGGCGGGCGGCAGCGGGCGCAATGCGGTCGCCAAGAATCGTGGGCTCGGCCAGATGGCGCTCGATTATGGCGGCGTGCGGCTGGTCGCCCTTGATGAGCTCGATCCGGATGCGACCATCATCACGGCGACCGCGGTCGGCGCGCCGGGCTTTGCCAGCTGGTCGATCTTTCCGCGCGATGCGATCAATGCGGCGCGGCGGCTGATCGACAAACTGGACAAGCCGCCAGTCGGCGTGATCTGCGGTCACGTGCCCGGCTTCAACGCCTGGCTGGTCGCCGCCGCGCTCGGGCTCGACTATGTCGACGCCGCTTCCAACGGTCGCGGCCATCCGACCGTCAAGATGGGCGGCATGGGGCTGGCGTCGCGGCTCGATCTCTCCATCACGCAGGTCGGTTGCAGCGGCAGCAAGACCGAGAAGAACGAGCTCGCCATAGTCGCCGAAGGCGACATCGTTCGTACCTCTAACCTGATGCGGCAGGCCGCGGTGATCAATGGCGGCTTGATCTACGCGGCGCGGGGTCCGCTCAGCGCCGGCTTCATCAGGGAGAATGGCGCGCCGGGCGCGATTAGCTTCCAGCTCGATCTCGGCCGCGCCATGCTGGCAGTGAAGGGCGCCGATCGGATCCACGCCACCGTCGCATTTCTCGGTGGCGAGCTGCTGGTCGAAGGCGAGGTGACCGAGAACACCGTGACCTATGGCGGTGGATTCGATCTCGGCCAGATGAAGGTGCGCGGCAGCGGCGGCGAGGCCGTGCTTGGCGTCTACAATGAATTCATGACCGCGGATTTCTGCGGCAAGCGCGTCGCAACTTTTCCGGACATGATCGGGACGCTCGATCCGCAGACCGGCGACGTCGTCTCGATCTCGGAATCCGAGCCGGGAAGCCGGGTTGCCGTCATCGTGGCGCATCGATCCAGATTTCCGGTCGGCAAGGGCGCGCTCGATCCGGCGGTGTTTCCGGAAGTCGAGAAGGCGATGGGCGTCGATATGCGCTCATATCTCTAGGGGAGGATTTTCACGATCATGTTGCGTCTCTACGACAGCCGTCTGTCCGGAAATGCCTGGAAGGTCCGGATTCTGCTGACGCAGCTCGCCCTCCCGTTCGAGCGCGTCACCCTCGACCTCGCCAAGGGCGCGACCGCCGATCCAGCGTTCCGCGCCAAGAGCCGGTTTGCGCGCGTTCCCGTGCTCGAACTCGAGGACGGCCGGACCATCGTCGAGTCGGCCGCGATCATGTTCTATCTGGCCGAAGGAACGCGCTTTCTGCCGGACGATCGCTTCTTACGGACCGAGGTGATGAGCTGGCTGACCTTCGAGCAGGCCGACCTGTTGCGCGCGCTGGCCTTGCCGCGCTTCTATCATATGCGGGGCATTGCCGATCAGATGAAGAGCCGCATCGCGGATTTTCAGGAAGGCGCCTATCCGGCGCTGGGCAAGGTCGACGCCTGGCTCTCGACCCACGACTGGCTGGTGGACGGTCGCTACACGATCGCCGATATCGGCATGTTCGGTTATGTCTCGATGGCGGACCAGGGCGGTTACGAGATGCAGCAATTCCCGTCGATCGGCGCATGGCTGGCGCGCGTCAAAGCCCAGCCCGGCTGGGTTCCCCTGGTTGCGGAGACGAAAGGATGACTATTCCAGTGCGTCGTGGCAGGGAGGTCAAGGCCGGGCGCGGCACCGCGCTGCGCTGCAAGGGCTGGCGGCAGGAGGCGATCTTGCGCATGCTGGAGAACAATCTCGAAAATGCCGAGGCTCCCGACAGTCTGGTGATCTACATGTCGATCGCGCGCGCGGCGCGCGACTGGAACAGCTTTGATCGCATCGTGGCGACGCTCGCGACCATGCGCGAGGATCAGACGTTCATCATGCAGTCGGGCAAGCCGATCGGTGTGTTTCCGGGTCAAGTGACCACGCCGCTGGTGATCATGGCCAACGGCAACCTCGTCGGCGACTGGAGCGGCGAGGAGAGCCGCCGCAAGCTCGACGACATGGGCTTGACCCTCTATCCCGGCATGACGGCCGCGGCCTGGCAGTATATCGGCAGCCAGGGCATCCTGCAGGGCACCTACGAAACCTTCATGGCGGTCGCGCGCCAGCACTTTGGCGGTACGTTGGCCGGCCGCTTGCTGCTGACGTCGGGTTGCGGCGGCATGAGCGGCGCACAGCCGCTGGCCGGAAAACTTGCCGGCGCAACCACGCTGGTGATCGAGGTCGATCAAGCGCGGATCGATCGCCGCATCGGAAGCGGCTATTGTGATGCCAGCACCGGCGATCTCGACGAGGCAATCGCGCGCTGGCAGGCCGCGCGCGACGCGCGGCAGCCGCTGGCGCTGGCCTTGTGCGCCAATGCGGCGGTCGTGCTGCCCGAGTTGGCGCGGCGCGGCATCGTGCCCGACGTCGTCACCGATCAGACCTTTCCCGATCCGTTGAAGGGATATGTGCCGGCGGAGCTGACGCTCGAACAGGCGCGCGCGATGCGGCAGAACGATCCGGACCGGCTGATGGCGTTGGCGCGGCAATCGGTTGCCGCACATGTCCGCGCCATGCTGGGGTTCATGGATCGCGGCGCGATCGCCTTCGAGTACGGCAACAGCCTGCGCGCGGAGGCGAAGGCGGCCGGCGTGGACGACGCCTTCCGGATGCGCTCGTTCGTCGATCTCTATATCCGGCCGCTGTTCTGCCAGGGGATCGGGCCGTTCCGCTGGATCGCGGTCTCCGGCGATCCGCAGGACATCTACACGATCGACGACATGATCCTGGAGACGTTCTCGTCGAACCATCCGATCTCGTCGTGGATCAGGTTGGCGCGCGAGCACGTGCAGTTCACGGGCCTGCCCGCCCGCATCGGCTGGCTCGGCTATGGCGAGCGCAGCCGTCTGGCGCTCCTGGTCAACGAGGCCGTTGCCAGCGGCAAAATCTCGGCGCCGATTGCGTTCACGCGCGATCATCTCGATTCCGGTTCGGCTGCGCTGCCGCATCGCGAGACCGAGAACATGAAGGACGGCTCGGACGCGATCGCGGACTGGCCGATTCTCAACGCGCTGCTGAATTGCTCGTCGGGCGCCGATCTCGTTGCGATCCATGGCCTTGGCGGGCGCGGCGTCAGCGCCGGCCTGACCATCGTCGCCGACGGCGATCCGGCCACGGCTGAACGGTTGAAGCGTGTGCTGGATGGCGATCCCGGCATCGGCGTGTTGCGCCATGCCGACGCCGGCTACGATATCGCCGTCGAACAGGCCGAGCGTTTCGGACTGTCGTCGACCGTGCCGCCAGGATTGTCGGGATAGCTGCATGGATAGGCCTGACGAAGGAGCACAGGGATGGACCGGCCCATACACGCGCAACGGCGGCTGATCGTCGGCATTTCGGGCGCATCGGGCGTCGTCTACGGCTTGCGCACGCTCCAGCTTTTGCGCAATGCCGGGATCGAAACGCATCTGGTGATGTCGAAGACCGCCGAAGTGACGTTTGCCCACGAGAGCAACGTCAAGATCGCGGAGATCAAGGCCGCCGCGCATACGACCTACCGCATCGACGATATGGCCGCGGGAATCGCGAGCGGCGGGTTCCGCACTTTCGGGATGATCGTGGCTCCGTGCTCGATCCGGTCGATGTCGGAAATCGCGACCGGCGTCACCAGCACGTTGCTGACGCGCGCTGCCGACGTCACGCTGAAGGAGCGCCGTCGGCTGGTGCTGATGGTTCGAGAAACCCCGCTGCATGCCGGCCATCTGAGGACGATGGCCGCACTTTCGGAGATGGGAGCGATCATTGCACCGCCGGTTCCCGCATTCTATGCCAAACCGCAATCGATCGAGGAGCTCGTGGATCAAACCGTCGGACGAGTTCTGGACCTTTTCGGTATCGACGTGGGTGTTGTTCATCGTTGGGGCGAGAGTCAAAATGTCAGGCAAGAACCTTGAATGGTGAGCATGAGTAGAATTAGTGAGTTAGATCAGATGGAACGTTTCAACCTCGGTAGCCATTCCAGGAAAATCTCCACGACATCGTCAGATGCGCAGCGCTGGTTCGATGCCGGCCTCAACTGGTGTTTTGCCTTCAACAAAACGGAAGGGGTGAAGTGCTTTCGGAAGGCGCTGGAGTTTGACCCAAATTGTGTGATGGCGCATTGGGGAATCGCCTATGGAAGTGGTCCGTTCTACAACTTGACCTGGCGTGATCTCGGAACGCAGGAGGCTGCTGTTGCCACTGGTACGGCCTTTGCCCACATTCGGAAGGCTCGTGAACTGGCGCAGGGTGCGACCGAACTCGAAAATCGCCTAGTCGAGGCACAGGCAAGCCGCGTGCAGAAACCGTATCCTGTTCCACCCGAGGAATACGACCTTTGGGACGATGCCTATTCGTCGGAGATGCGCAAGATTTATCGAGAGTACCGGAACGATTGTGACGTCATCGCGCTGTTCGTCGAGGCCCTGATCACCCGGACCCCGCGGCGCCTCTGGGATGTCCGCACCGGTCTGCCGGCAAAGAACTCGGACGTCATCGAAGCGCTCGATGTCTGCGAACGTGGTATCGATCTTGCCAAGCAAAGAGGCCTGCCCAAACATCCGGCGCTCCTGCATCTGCATATTCACATCCTCGAAATGTCGAATGAGCCGGAGCGGGCAATGGCGTCAGCGGAGGCGCTTGGCGCACTATGCCCGGACGCCGGCCATCTCAACCATATGCCGGCGCATGTACACATGCTTGTCGGAGACTATCGTAGGGCGCAGCGTGTCAGCGAGCAGGCGATCGCCGCCAACGACAAATATCTTGCCTATGCCGGGTTGCTGACGCCCTACACGACCGCTTGCGCGCACGATCTCTTGCTGATGATGCATGCCAGCATGTTCATGGGCCGGTATCGCGATGCGATCGGCGCCGCAAACAAATTGTGTCGCATGGTCACGAAGGAGGTCCTCGGCGTCAAGGACCGCCCAAAATTCTCGATGAGTCTTGAAGGCTATTATTCCATGCGAACGCACGTGATGGTGCGTTTTGGACGCTGGTCGGACATCATCGACGAGCCGTTGCCGGATGATCCCTGTCTGTACCCGGTGACGATGGCAATGCATCACTACGCTAAGGCCGTTGCGCAAGCCACGCTCAGAAATCTTGACGCCGGTGATCGCGAACGAGTTCTATTTCGGGAGAGCCTGCATCGCATCCCGTCTGAGCGAAAGGTGTTCAACAACAGCGCTCACAGCATCCTTTCAGTCGCCGAAAAAATGCTGGAGGGAGAGCTGGAATATCACAAGGGCAATTATGAAACGGCCTTTGCCCACCTTCGCGAGGCTGTCGAAAGAGACGACCATCTTGAATATGTAGAGCCATGGGCATGGATGCATCCTCCCCGCCACGCCCTTGCGGCGCTTCTGGCTGAACAAAAACATTTTGCAGAAGCTGAGCAAATCTATCGCGACGATCTTGGCCTGACCCCAGGAATTCAAAGATGTGCCCAGCATCCTGGCAATGTTTGGGCGCTCCACGGTCTGACGGAATGCTTGGAGGTTCGCGGTGCGGCCGACGAGTTAGAGGTGATCAGACCTGAGTTGGACGCAGCGATGGTACTGGCCGACGTGCCGATCACATCTTCCTGTATGTGTAGAGTAGGGGAACTGGCAAAACAGTCACCTGGATGTTGTCACTAGACGAGCCGGCGCTCAGCGGTTGCCGGCAGGCACGTCGAAGCCTCTGTCAGGAACGGGCCTCAGAGGCCGAATAGTGCAAAACGATTTTGGTCTATCTTTCCAGTCCGAAGGGATCGTCGACCGAGTGTGCCGGCTGGGTAAACCGGCGAGCGTCGGTTTCACGACGCTTGCCTCAATCGCCGAAATAGTTCCCTAATACGCTAGGAAGATTCCCTGTTCGTCGAATTATTTTCCCTGCTTAGGGAAATACCCGAAAAGTCGCTGCGGGACAGGGTTTTCGGGGCCGATATTGTCTCCGTAGCCCCCAAAACTGCGGATTTCCCTGTAAAATTCCCTGTTTGCAGGGAATCCTCTTGGAGACTGGCGCGATCAGTACTGCGTCGCCAGCGTGGAAGTCGCGTTCGAACCGCGACATTCCCAGTTTTCGCTGTGGCTCCGCTAGCGACGCGGTGGTTCGGCCGAAGTTCAGCGTCATTGGTTAGTCAGGTCGCGTACCCATAAACTTGGCGACCTTATGCGACGAACGCAGTGTTCGCTTGCCCCTGTAGCGCCTGAGTTCGTGCGGCAGCGCAATATGTCGCGGAGGGCCAATAAGAGACGGCAGGCCCCGAAAAAAATTGCTATAGAATCAATCACGTTGGCTGCTGAGTTCGCGCACCGCGGCACGGACCATCGCCGTCAGGGACGCCATAGTATAAGGCTTTTGCAGCCAACCGAGCGGGTCGGCAGCCTCGGCTCGCCGGCGGGAATCCGCGTCGGAATGGGCGCTGGCGAAGATGCTGCGGATTCCGTGCGAATGGAACAATTCGAGCGCGGTGTCGATCCCGTCGCGGTCGCCAGCGATTCGGATATCCATAACTGCCAAGGTTGGAAGCTCGGCCTGTGTCAGCTGCAATGCTTCTTTACCCGTTGCAGCGATGCCTGCGATTTCGAAGCCGGCGTCACGCAGCGTAGCCTCGATCTCGCTTGCGACGAGCAAATCGTCTTCGACGATAAGGATACGACCCCTTTGCTCAGCCTGCACCCCCGATTCGGCGCGGTCGTCAGGCGCAAGCGCCACGTTCCGCCGCGATGGAGTTGATGGAAATCCCGGCAAGGGAGCGATGGCGGTGGCCTTGTGCACTTAAACAAACCTCTTCAAATCGAACGGTTCTGCTTGAAACGAACAGTGCAGCGGCTGGCGGGCCTCGGGGCGACCTCAAGCTGGCCTCGTAGTTGGCGCGCCAGCAACTGAACGAGCTTCAATCCGGACGATCGACTGCTAACGGCCTGCAGATCGAAGCCCGGACCATCGTCTTCCACGTATAATTCAAAGCCGTCCCCATTCGCCAAACCGACGCGTATCTGACTTTCGCTGCTGGCATCACACCCGTACTTGAACGCATTGGTCAACAATTCGTTCAGAATCAAAGCAAGTGGCATGGCATCGTCATTATCGAGTTCGCCACTGGCGGCTTCGCGGACGATATTGACATTGGCCGGAAACGCCTGCTTCGCGGCGCGGCACACGGAATCGAGAAATTCGGCAGCACCGAATTTGTTCGCCGAGCTTGCACCGTAGAGCACCTGTTGCGCTGCGGCCATCGCCGCAATCCGGGTCGTGAGATCCTCAAGGACCCTTCTGGCTTCGTCGTTTTGTGTCTGCCGCGTCGCGACACGTAGCAGGGACTGCAGCATCTGCATGTTGTTCTTGACCCGGTGATTCAACTCGCGGGCCAGCAGAAGTTGCTGCGTCTCAGCCTGCTTGCGTTCGCTGACGTCCACCAGCATGTTGATGGCACCGATGATCTTGCCACTGGAGTCACGGAGCGGCGTCGGAAAAGGAATGAACGGAATGCGAGTCCCATCCGGGCGTTCGGCCACGGCTTCCTTGCCCCTGATCGCACGACCCTCCTTCAGCGCGATCGCCATGGGACATTGATCATGCGGCAACGGCGTACCATCCGGCCAATACAATTTCCAGGTCACGCACCATTGGTCGGCGCCGACGGTCGGGCGCCGTCCAGCAAACTCGACGGCAGCTTCATTGAAATATGTAATCTTGCCGGCGGCGTCCGTCGTGTAGACGGCCGCCGGGATCGCGGCGAGCAAGTCTTGCAGGTGCCGTTCACTCTCTCGCAATGCCGATTCGGTGCGCTTTTGTGCGGTGATGTCGCGCGCGATTTTTGAAGCTGCGACGACCTTGCCGGCCTTGTCCGCCAACGGCGAGACGGTGAGCGAGATGTCGATAAGAGCACCGTCCTTGCGGCGGCGCACCGTCTCGTAATGGTCGATCCGCTCGCCTCGGCGCAAGCGGGCAAGAATACCTGGCTCCTCATCATACCGTTCGGGCGGCATCAGGATCGTCACCGTCTTGCCGACGACCTCGTCGGCTGTGTAGCCAAAGATGCGCTCGGCGCCGCCGTTCCAGGTCTGGATCACGCCGTCAAGGTTTTTGCTGATGATTGCATCATCCGAGGTTTCCACGATTGACGCGAACCGCCGCATTGCCTCTTCACCGCGTACCCGCTCGAGGCCAAAACCGAGTTGCCGGGCAATGGTAATGCCGGCATCGGCGTCACGGGCTACGAAAACGTGCGGCTCATCGTAATACGCCATGTATTTTCCGATGATCTTCCCACTTGCAAAAATTGGAATGAACGCAAGTGCGGCAATCCCCTCGGCTCTAACAACTGCCTTTAGCTCTTCGGAGAGGTCGCCAGCCTTTTCGATATCGTCAATGCATATTGGGTCGGCAGTCTTGTCGTCTGGCTTCCACGGCGAGTGGCCGTCAACAGTCCTGCGATATTCCTCTGAAAGGGCGCGCCACGCGACGAAACGCATCGCACTGGTATTGTCGAACAAAAGAATCGATGCGCGGTCGCAACGGAGTACGCCGAGAATTGCATCGAGCCCCGCCTCGTAAACATCGGTGCTTGTCTCGGCGCGGAAGAGGCGGTCCGTGAACGTGTATAATGCCTTTTCGGTTTCATTCTGCCGTGCGAGGGCGCGCTCCTGTTCCGCGCGCTCCACCTCGGACTTCCATCTTTGGATCGCAAGCGCCGCCTGATTGGCCGCGACTCGCACTAGCATCTGCTCGGCGTCGGTCGGGAAACCGGACCTTTTGCTCAACGTGACAAGCCCGGAGCCTGGCTCTCGGCCGATTGGAACGCACATTCCGCGCAATCGACCGTTCCCATAGTCGATCTCGAACGTGGAGTTCGGCCGGTATCTATCGCGAATCCGTGCGGCATCGATAGGCCTTGCAACTGAACGCTCGTGGCACTGGACGATTTCAAGGGCGGGGTCGCGCAACAGAACGCATGCGAATTCCGCGTCTAGAGTGCTCACTGCGAGCTTGGCAAGGCCATCGGCAATTTGGCCAGCGTCGGCCTTGACCCAGATTGCCGGCAAGCTCGACAACGCACCGGCGAAGCACGGCTTCCGTCTCGGAGCTTTGCGGCGCTTGAAACAGGGCCCTTGTCGCAACCATGGCTAGGACGCAGGCCGATGACTCAATTCGGCAAGAAACTCATCCGGGGGTACATAAAAGGGATTTTCTTGCAAAATCCCCCCGATGATCACCTGCGGATGGGTGCGCATAATGTCCATGACGACGGGCGCGCTGAACTTGTTGAGGTCATACGTACAGACGACAAAAGCCGGATATTCCGGTAGGAATTTGTTGGCCCGAGCCTCGTATTCGACAATGTCGTGGACGCCTGGAAGATCTTCCAAAGCCCACTCCATATTTGCCCAGAGCCGGGTTATCGGGAAGCCCTTGTTGCGAGCCTCTCCCAGAACGGACTGGACGAGGTCCAGCATAGCGTGTTGATCGAATCGATTGCCCCTGAGATAGGCTTCCTCCCACGCCCAAACCTCCAGTTGGCCTGCGCTCTCTGCCTTCTCCAGGTCAATGCCGGAGCTCGCGAGACGGCGCCGCCGCTCGTGCCGGTGCTGCTTGTCGACAATCTGGAAGAGCTGATCGCCAGCCTCAAAGCCGTCCTTGGCCCATGGCAACAACAATTCGTATTCTTCGTCCCGGCTATGGAAAAAAGCACAGGCATGGCAGGGGCAGCGGAATTCCGATTGCCCGATGCTGACGGCTCGACCGTTGGTGTCCATCATCTTCCCCCTTCTTTGGTCAGCTCGGAAACGCACGGCCTAGCTCAAGGTTCCGTACCGCAGGGCCGGGCCGATGGGCTGCCAGCCCTAGCGTGCAATGCAGCAAGGATCAGCGGATTGGCGGCGACGGCTTAGGCTGATACGCGGCCCGAGCGAGAGTGTCGCCGCGTGGCGTGAAGGAGCGGTTAGCGGTCGTTGCTTTTGCGAGGGCGGAATGCCAGCGCGGAAGATTTTTTCTATTTCTGAGGATCATTCCCCAGCAGGGCCAGGTAATTCGAATTGACCGTTTCATAGCACTCGCAGGCACTTTCCCGAAGGCCATCAACGTTCAGAACTTGTATCCTGCCGCGAGCGTACTTGATCATTCCGGCGCGCTGGAGAGTGTGAGCCACGGTCGTCACACTGTTCCGTCGCACCCCCAGCATTTCCGCAAGGAACTCTTGGGTGAACAGCAGCGTATCGTCGCCTGACAAATCGCGGGCACGGAGCAGCCACCGGCAGAGCCGAGCCTCTACATCATGAGCAGCCATACAAGCGGTCGATTGCTGCGCCTGTGAATAGACTGTCTGCTCATGTCGAATGAGCTTCGATAAGAAGCTGTGACTTTGCAGCGCAGCGCTCTTGAGGGCATCTACGTCGCAAACGAGACTGTCTCCCGAGATTTGCACAATCGCGCGGCTCAGGGAAATTTTTCCATCGAGTGCACTGGATGCCCCAACCACTCCGTCTCTGCCCACCATCGCGGCCTCGACCATTTCGCCGGTCGATAGACCCACGACGAGGGAAATGATCGCACCCTCAGGAAAGTAGGCGTGCTTGATGGTGTCGCCCTCTTCGAACAAAACCTTCTGATGTTCGAGATGAACCGATGCAAGATAAGGACGAATGGCGGTGGCATCTGCCTCGGAAAACGAGGCGAGCAGTAGATTTGTGCGGTGCATGAAAACGCTCCTGCGAAATAGGCGGGAGCGCAACGAACTCTCAGTCAGCGACGCCCGGGTACGGTCGCTAATAGGGACTGTAGTAGGCCTTTGCTGGCCAAAAGCGAGGGTTATTAATTCTCGGCTATGTCGGAGACTTGGCAGACGGGGACGCTTCAACGAGCCTGTGATTGTGTCTTGGTAGAGCACGTCATGGCGTATTACAGCCCAGATACTCTCGTCTTGCTCCGGGCAGCGTTGGACGAGGCATGGGAACTTTTACCGGATCACCGCAAATCCGAAGTTCAAAAATCCGCTCTTGCACAGCGCATTCTAAAACGCGCTTCGGAAGGCGAGCGTGATCCCGTCAAGCTACGCACGGCAGCACTAGGTGCCCCGCCAGGTAAAGAGGCGCCATAAGGGACAGGCCAAGGTGAAAGACATGCAGGCGAGTCTGGCCAAGCTGCGCGCCGATGCAGCGGAGGCAGCGCTAATCCGCGACTTAGCTACAGATAGCCACAAGCGAGAGGTCTTCACCAAATTGGCGGAACATCTTGCAACGCTCGCAATGGAAATTGAACGCGAGATTGCCAGACGCCCAGCCGAAGAGAGTTGAGCTGCAATGACCATCCGTCGGCGTGTGAAGCAGACCAAATCACTTGAAGAGCGCCTAGCGGATGAGGCGAAGCAGTTACTAGCCGAAGCCAGACTTCTGCCCCCTGGAACAGCGCGAGATGCCGCAATCCGCAGAGCACGGCAGGCAGAGACGGCTTCGCACCTCAGCGGATGGTTTCGCTCGGCGGGCTTGCAACCGCCGAAGTGAGCCCAATAAAGCGGTACGCTCGAGCAGGCTGGAGCTTCTTGAATTCCTCTCGGAACGCTCCCAATCACCGGTGCCTTGCTCGGCAACCTATCGTTAGCGAGAGGGTAGCTCCTTGATGCAAACAGGATCGCCCTTTGCTTGCAGGGTGCAATCCGGACTCGGGTCCTAGACTATGGGCACGCCGTAATAGTCGTCCAGCGCGCGATTGCGGCCGGCGTCATTCCAGTTCCAGTCGTTCTCACCGCGATATTTCGGCGCGCCGCGCAACTGGTCTTCGGTGATGCCGGTACGATAGCCGCCGAGCCTTGTGTCGTATTTGAGGGTTTGCCAGGGCAGCGGGTAGTGATCGTTGCCTAGGCCCAGAAAGCCGCCAAAGCCCAGCACGGCGTAGGACACCCGGCCGCTCACCTTGTCGATCATGACGCGCTCGATCGAGCCGATCTTGCTCTCGTCAGGACCGTAGACGGCCGTACCCTCGACCTTGTCACTGCCGATCAGATTGCCGAACTCGCACTGGTCGAGCTCCCTTTCATTCATTGCCATTTCAATTCCCTCGCTGTTTGTCAGCCTGTCGGGGCGTCGCCGCGGTCGTTCGGCGTCATCCCCGAGCCTGGCGTCTTCTCCGCGTCGTTCAGCCTGGGATCGCGCGTCGCCTCGCGGGAGACCGACTTCTTGGGATCGGCCTTGTGCGCGGTCTGCGCCCGGTCCCTGTCGGCCGGCTGCATCTCACCCTTCGAGTCCTCGATGATTCCGTGGCCAGACCCGCTCATCGCGCGGTGCCCATGGTTGATTTGTTGCTCTTGTTGTAGAGGTCCTGCGCCATTTCGAGATGGTGCTTCAGGGTCGGCAGCGTCTTGCCGGCCCAGTCCTTCAGCTTGGGATTGTCGCCCGACTTGGAATAGCGCTCGAACAGCGACACCGCGTCCTTGTGGGCGCTCACCTGCATCGAATCATAGTCGCTGGCGAAATCGGCGGGCTTGGCGTCGCGCAGCTTGTCGAGCTTCGACTGGTGCGATGAATCGAGGGTCGCGGGAATCTGGGCCTTGACGTCGCCGCTCTCCACCATGCCCTTGAGATCGTTGGTGGTCTTGGTGTGGTCGGTCACCATTTGCTCGGCGAATTTCTTTTCGTCGGCATTACCCTTTTCCTCGGCAATTTTGGCGGCAGCGATCTCCATCATGTCGCTGTTGGCGGCCTCGGTGACGAAGTCCTGCGTCGTGGGACTGATGCCGAGCGCCGAATTGACGCCGGTCTTTTCGCCGACCGATTGCCCGTGGGCGGGCGCGAGCAGGAACAGGGCGACGGCGGACGACAGAAGAAGTTTGTTCATTGGAGCCTCCAGACAATGTTCCCATTTCAATCCGCCCGACATCACGGAGTTCCTATTGAGCCGTGAGGGAACGTCGACGGCCGCGGCTGGTTGAACCGCGAAGGCGCAGGCGTGCGCCGTTTCCTTAAAGTCACGGCGGAGGCCGTCTCAATGTCAGATTCCAAACCCACATCCGGATTCGATCGGCGGAGCTTCATGGCGGGCGTAGCAGGCGCCGCCGTCATGCCGATGACGGCGCGCGGACAAGGACCGGCGGCGAGTGCGCCGGCCGCACAGGACCCCTCCGCCCCTGTCGAAATGACCTTGCGGGTCAACGGCAAGGATCACACGCTGTCGATCGATGCACGCACCGCGTTGCTCGACGCATTGCGCGAACATCTCGGTCTCACTGGCAGCAAGAAGGGCTGCGATCATGGCCAATGCGGCGCCTGCACGGTGCTGGTCGACGGCCGCCGCGTGCTGTCATGCCTGACCCTCGCGGTCGCCACGCTGGGCAAGGACATCTCCACCATCGAGGGACTGGCGCAGGGCGACAGGCTGCATCCGATGCAGCAGGCCTTCGTCGACCAGGACGCGTTCCAGTGCGGTTACTGCACGCCGGGGCAGATCATGTCGGCGATCGCCTGCGTACGGGAAGGGCACGCGGACAGCGAGGACGACATCCGCGAATATATGAGCGGCAACATCTGCCGCTGCGCCGCCTATCCCAACATCGTCGCGGCGGTGAAGCAGGCCGTACCCGAGATCGCGAAAGGATAGGCTCATGCGACCGTTCACCTATCAGCGCGCATCGGATCCCAATGCCGCGATGGCAGCGCTTGCCGCAAGCCGCGGCAACAATCCCACAGACCCCGCGGTGCAGGCTCTCGCCGGCGGCACCACCTTGATCGACCTGATGAAGCTCGACGTGATGCACCCGCAAGCGCTGGTTGATATCAATCCGCTCGCGGGCAACTGGTCGGAGGTCAGCCTGGACGGCGGTAATCTCAGGCTCGGCGCACTGGCGCGGATGTCCGATGTCTCCGCGCATCCGGAAGTGCAGCGCAATTATCCTGTGATTGCCGAGTCGCTGCAGCTCGCCGCCAGCCCGCAACTACGCAATATGGCAACGCTCGGCGGCAACGTGCTGCAGCGGACGCGCTGCAGTTATTTCCGCGATGTGAGTTATGCCAACTGCAACAAGCGCAATCCCGGCTCGGGTTGTGCCGCCATGGACGGTGTCAACCGGATGCATGCGGTGCTCGGCACCTCCGACCAGTGCATCGCCACCTATCCCGGCGATTTCGCGCAGGCGCTGATCGCGCTCGACGCCAATGTCGAGATCACGGGCAAGTCCGGCACGCGGAGCCTGCCGTTCGCGCAACTGCACAAGCGGCCTGGCAACACGCCTCACATCGAGACCACGCTGGCGCCGGGCGAATTGATCTCGGCCTTCACGATCGACGGCCGCTGGCCGCGCTCGGTTTATCTGAAGGCGCGCGACCGGCAGTCCTACGAGTTCGCGCTGTCGTCGGCCGCGGTCGCGCTCGACGTGCGGGACGGCATCGTCCAGGACGCGAGGGTGGCGCTCGGCGGTGTGGCCACCGTGCCCTGGCGCGCGCGTGAGGCGGAGGCGCTGCTGAAAGGCCTGAAATTCGATAATGGCCTTGCCGGCCGCGTCGCCGAGGCGGCATTCGCGGGAGCGCAGCCACGTGAGCACAACGCCTTCAAGATCGATCTCGGCAAGCGCGTGGTCGCCCGCGCGCTCCACAAGGCCGCAACGATGGAGATTTGAGATGTCGATTGCCGCTCCCGAGCCGAAAGCCAATATGGGCCAGCCGGTCCCCCGCTACGACGCCGTCGCCAAGGTGACGGGCAGGGCGCGCTATGCGGCCGATGTGCCGCTTGCCAATCCGGCTTTCGCTTATCTCGTGACCAGCGCAATCGCCAAGGGGCGCGTCGACAGCTTCGATCTCGCCGACGCCAGGAAGGTGCGCGGCGTGATCGACATCATCACGCACGAGAATGCGGAGAAGCTGAAGGACGCGAAACTCTTCAGTAATGGCGGCTACATGGGGACGACCATCCAGCCGTTGAAATCGGCCGAGGTCGCCCACGACGGCCAGATCGTCGCCGTCGTCGTCGCCGAGACCTTCGAGGCGGCGCGGGAAGCGGCGCATCGGGTCAGGGTGACCTACCGTGAAGACAAGCCGACGGCATCATTCGACTCGCCCGGCACGACATCGGCGCGCGCCAAGGCGCAGCTTGCGATGTTCAAGGACGACCCCAAGGTCGGCGATTTCGCCAGCGCCTTCGATTCTGCTGAGGTCAAGCTGACCGCGTCCTACGAGACCCCGACGCAGCATCACAATCCGATGGAGCTGTTCGCCACCAGCTGCGTCTGGAACGGCGACTCCCTGACGGTCTATGAGCCCTCGCAATATGTCACCGGCCTGAAGAACGGCGTCGCCGCGCAACTCGGCGTCGATCCGGACAATGTGCGCGTCATCAACGATTATGTCGGTGGCGCCTTCGGCTCCAAGGGATCGGTGAGCCCGCGCACCGCGATCATCGCCAGCATCGCGCGGCGACTCAATCGCCCGGTCAAGTTGGTGGCGACCCGCGACCAGGGTTTCACCATCGCGACCTACCGCGCCGAAACGCGGCACGAAATCCAGATCGGCGCGAGCCGCGACGGCAAGCTGGTCGCGCTGCGTCATGAGGGCGCCGAGCTGTCGTCGCGTCCGGACCCCTATGCGGTCGGCGGCACGAAGACCACGACCCGGCTCTACGCCTGTCCAAATGTCGACAGCCTGGTGTCGATCGTACGCGCCGACCGCAACACGCCGGGCTTCATGCGCTCGCCGCCGGAGGTGCCGTATCTGTTCGCGCTAGAAAGCGCAATGGACGAGCTGGCGGTGAAGCTGAATATGGACCCGATCGAGCTGAGACGGATCAACGATACGATGAAGGAGCCGATCGGCGGCAAGGCCTATACGTCGCGTTCGCTGATGGCCTGCTTCGATGAGGGCGCCACGGCCTTCGGCTGGTCGCAGCGCGCGGCGAAGCCTAAATCGATGTCCGACGGCGACTGGCTGATCGGCTATGGCTGCGCTACCACCTGCTATCCGACGCAAGTCGCGCCGGCCGCGGCACGCGTGCAGTTTCGCCGCGACGGCCGCGTGCGCGTCGAGATCGCCGGCCATGAGATCGGCAATGGCGCCTACACCGTGATAGGTCAGGCTGCCGCCGAGAAGCTCGGCGTTCCCTTCGAGAAGGTCTCGGTCGCGATCGGCGACAGCGACCTGCCGCCGGCGCCGGTTGCGGGCGGCTCCAACTCCACCGCCAGCACCTGCTCAGCGGTGATGATGGTCTGCGACAAGATCAGGCAGCGCCTGTTCAAGGCGTTGATGCCGAATGAAAGCCTGGTCGACAAGACCAAGGAGACGGTCGGCATCGGCACCACGCCGGCGACCGAGGCCGCCAAGAGCGACCAGCCGTTCGATCGTGACAAGGCGTTCGATGCGCTCGGCGTCAGCGCGGTCGAGGAATATGGCGAGTGGAAGCCGGACGGCGCGCCGCTGGATTCTTTCAGTGCCATGCACAAGGGCCACATGCGCATGATCGGCGGCCCCGATCTCAACGGCAAGATCGCCTACGCGTTCGGCGCGGAATTCGTCGAGGTGCGCATCAACCGCTGGACCCATGAAATCCGCGCGCCACGGCTGGTCGGCGCCTTTGCCGCGGGCCGCATCATGAATCCGCGCACCGCGCGGAGCCAGCTGATGGGCGGATTGATCTGGGGCATGTCGTCGGCGCTGCTGGAAGCGACGGAAATCGATCCGCGCAATGCGCGCTATGTCAACGACAACCTCGCCGACTATCTGCTGCCGGTGAACGCGGACACGCCCAGCGTCGAAGTCATCATGCTGTCGGAGAAGGACGACGAGGTGAATCCGGCCGGCGTCAAGGGCCTCGGCGAGCTCGCCAATGTCGGCACCAATGCCGCCGTCTGCAACGCGATCTTCCACGCCACCGGCCAGCGTATCCGCAGGCTGCCGGTGCGGTTGGAGAATCTGGAGATCTAGCTCTTTGTCGACGCCAGCGGAGGTTTACATGACCAATTTGAAGGAAAAGGCCCAAGGTCATACTAAGCAGGCGGTTGGCCAGATCGTCGGTGACGATGAGATGTGAAGAAGGCAAACAACAGGTCCGCAAGGCGCAGAAGCCGGCAGGTCAGGCCAAAGCTACCGAGCGGGGCCAAAAGGACAGGGCGACAAACAATCCAGACGAAAAGTCCAAGACATTTCTCGAATGAAGCCCGCCCGGACGGGCTCGCAATGACCAGATACGAAGACACGGGTCTCGCACGCCGACGCCGTCCTCGTTTGGAACGGCCCGCTTGCCCGGCCTACTCCAGCGCCCCTTTTATGTATGCGTTTGAGGTGTGTGTGCGTTTGAGGACTGAATATGCCAAATCTTATCAATTTGCCGCCTTTCACTGAAGACGGCGACGTCCACGTTGTGGTCGAACCATAGGGCCGCTACCCGGACCCTTAACCAAGGAAGATAGCGGCCCCTATCCTAAATCTCGTCTGCGGGTGCGCCCCGAACGGTGCGGCCTCAGTCTCGGGGAAACTGAGGCCGCGTGCAGGTGATTGCGTGCCTCGGGGGCAATATCCTAAGCACCGCACTGTCAACGGCATACGAGTCGAAAAGTTCCTAGTGTCCTAATCTGCCATCACGGGTGTCCTAATTAAGACAGCACCAGGCGATCCGAAATCGCGAGGTAGGACATGCCGGACATCGACTACATCCGGGGTGAAATCGAGCGCATGCGCGTCCAGGTCGGCCGCGAGCGTAAGGAGATCCTGCAGCTTCAAAGGGCCGGCATACCGACCGCGTCAGCCGATGCACTGCTCCAGAGAACGCTCGACAAGGTCGACGGCCATCCAGCTAGGCGGTTCCAGAGACTTTGCGAGCGGCCTGGCTGCACCACGTGGAGCGACGGCCGTTCTGCGCGTGCGACTTATGTCCAAGCCTCTCTGTTGATAAACAATCATTAAGGCTGCAACGTTCGAAGCCGTCCCACGTTTGAATTCATATTCAACCGATCGCCTCCTTGGCGGACACACGGGACAATTCCAATGAACGTTAGCGAATATGTTTGGCATCGCCTCTCCGAATGGGGTTTGAAGCGCGTCTACGGTTATCCCGGAGACGGCGTCGGCGGCCTCGACGTGGCGCTCGAGAAAGCCAAGGATAGAATGGAGTACGTCCAGGTCCGCCACGAGGAAATGGCGGCTTTCATGGCCTCGGCGCATGCGAAGTTCACCGGACAGGTCGGGCTTTGCTACGCCACCTCCGGTCCCGGCGCGATTCATCTGCTCAACGGCCTCTACGATGCCAAGATGGATCACGTCCCGGTGGTCGCGCTGGTCGGACAACAGGCACGAAGCGCGATCGGCGCGAGCTACCAGCAGGAAGTCGATCTCCACACGCTCTTTCGGGACGTCACGGAATATGTGGCGATTGCCAGCGTGCCCGAGCAGGTCCGCCATCTGATCGATCGGGCCGTGCGCATCGCTCACAACAAACGCGGCGTCACCTGCGTGATCCTTCCCAACGATCTGCAGGAACTCGATTACAAAGATCCGCCGCTGGCCCACGGCGCGACGCATACCGGCATCGGCTATGCCGGTCCGGCCAGGCTCCCGGACGAGGCGCTGCTTCGCCAGGCCGCCGACGTGCTCAACGCCGGCAAAAAGGTCGCCATGCTGGTCGGCGCCGGCGCGCTCGAAGCGACCGATGAGGTGATCGAGGTCGCGCAACGCCTGCAGGCGGGCGTCGCCAAGGCGCTGCTCGGCAAGGCCGCGGTGCCTGACGATCTGCCGTTCGTCACCGGCTCGATCGGTCTCTTGGGAACGCGTCCGAGCTGGGACCTGATGAAGAATTGCGACACGTTGCTGATGGTGGGCTCTGCTTTTCCCTACAGCGAGTTCCTGCCCGAGCCGGGTGCCGCACGCGGCGTTCAGATCGATATCGACGGCAGCCGTCTCAGCCTCCGCTATCCAATGGAGGTCAATATGGTCGGCGACAGCGCGACGGCGCTACGTGCATTGTTGCCGTTGTTGACGCAGAAGAAAGATTCGACGTGGCGGCGCGAGATCGAGAAGGGCATGACCGATTGGTGGGACACGCTGAAGGAACGCGCGATGAACTCGGCCGAACCGCTGAACCCGCAGCGCGTGTTCTACGAATTGTCGCCGCGCCTGCCGGACAATGCCATCATCACCGCCGATTCCGGATCAGTGGCGAACTGGTACGCCCGCGATCTAAAGATGCGACGCGGCATGAAGGCCTCGCTGTCGGGCGGGCTGGCCTCGCTCGGCGCCGGCACGCCCTACGCGCTGGCCGGGAAGATGGCCTATCCCGATCGCACCGTGATCGCCTGCATGGGCGACGGCGCGATGCAGATGAACGGCCTGAACGTCATGATCACCATCTCCAAATACTGGAGAAAGTGGTCAAACCCTCACTTGATCGTGCTGGTGCTTAACAACCGCGACCTCAACCAGGTGACGTGGGAAGAGCGCATCATGCTCGGCGCCGGGAAGACCGAGTCGACCCAGAGCATTCCTGACTTTCCTTATCATCGCTATGCCGAGCTGCTCGGCTTGAAAGGCATCTTCGTCGACAATCCCGATCGCGTCGGCGCGGCATGGGACGAGGCGCTCGCGGCCGACCGCCCGGTCATCCTCGAAGCCTATACTGACCCGAATGTGCCTCCGCTCCCGCCGCACATCACCTTCAAGGATGCCAAGAACTTCGTCAGCATGATCCCTTCCGAACCCGAATTCGGAAGCGTGCTGAAGAACAGCGCCAAGGAATTGCTGACGAGCGTCCTGCCCGGGAAAGACTGATGAGGTGCGAAGTCCCGATCCGCGAGGTGCGGGCGCAGGCATACACCGTGCCCACTGATCGTCCCGAGGCTGATGGCACCATCGCCTGGAACTCCACCACGCTCGTTCTGGTGGAGGTCGAGGCCGGTGGAAAAATCGGCCTCGGCTATACCTATTCGGCCGCCTGCATCGTCGCTCTCATCCGCGAGAAGCTTGCCGCGGAGATCAAGGGCAAGGACGCGTTGTCGCCGCAAGCCTGCTTCGAGGCGATGCAACGGGCGGTGCGCAATCTCGGGCGTGAGGGTCTTGCCGCCGCTGCAATCTCCGCCCTCGATACCGCTCTCTACGATCTCAAGGCGCGCCTGCTCGACCTGCCGCTGGTGAGCCTTCTCGGCGTTCGCCGCAGCTCAATCCCGATTTACGGCAGCGGCGGCTTTACCACTTATTCCGACGGCGAGCTGGAGAAGCAACTCGGCGATTGGGTGAACGAACAAGGTTGCGCATTCGTCAAGATGAAGATCGGTTCCCGGCCCGAGCGCGATCCGCGCCGCGTCACTGTAGCCAAGCGCGCAATTGGCGATGCGACGTTGTTCGTCGATGCCAACGGCGCCTACGGACCCAAACAGGCGATCGAGATGGCGAACCGATTCGCCGAGCAGCGCGTGGGCTGGTTCGAAGAGCCTGTTTCCTCCGACGATCTGCCGGGATTGGCCATGGTTCGACGTCGCGCGCCCGCCGGAATGGAGGTCGCCGCCGGCGAATATGCCTACACGGCCGACTATGTGCGGACTATGCTCGCGGCCGGTGCTGTCGACGTGCAGCAGGCAGACGCGACGCGATGCGGCGGCTTCACCGGGTTTCTGCAGATCGCCGCGCTGTGCGATAGCTTTCACATCGATCTCTCCGGCCATTGTGCGCCGGCGCTTCACCTTCACATCGCTTGCGCCGCGCAGCGCATGCGTCATCTGGAATGGTTTCACGACCATGTCCGCATCGAGCGGATGCTGTTCGATGGCGCCCCGCAGCCGCACGATGGCCGGATCGCGCCCGATCTGACGGCGCCGGGACATGGCCTGACGCTCAAGCGGAACGATGCCGCCGCCTATGCGGAGGCAGCATGAGGGGCGCGACCCAACAAAACTTGCTTGTTCTCGCCGGGACGGCCGTATCGGGCCTCGCGCTGGCTTCGCTGCTCTCGGGGGAATCATCACAAGTTCGCACTTCTCGTCCGCGACGGGCCATTGCGCCGCGGCGCGACCGTGCTGAAACGGTCGCTGCGGCGCGCAAGCTCAACCGCGCCGCCGGCACGCTCGCCGCCTCGGTGCTCGCCGACTCCAGCGTCGAGCATTATCGCGGCTCGTTCAAGAACAAGGCGATGTATACGCCCCTGTTCGTTTCGGCATTGACACTCGCGACCAGCGTCCATGGTACCGGCGACATGCGGCCGGTCGCGCACAAGGCGCGGGATGCGATCTATCTGCTCGCGGCGGCAACGGGCCTCGTGGGCACGGGATTTCATTTCTACAACGTCGGCAAGAAAGTCGGGGGTTTCAGTTGGCAGAATCTGTTCTATGGCGCCCCGATCGGCGCCCCGATGGCGATCCTGCTTTCGGGCCTGCTCGGCTTCTGCTCGGAGCGCGTGCGGGAGAGCGATCGAAGCAGGCCGCAGATTTTCGGTCTTCCGGCAGGGCGAACCATCGCGGCTGTCGCCGGCGCAGGCCTGCTTGGCACGGCTGGTGAAGCCGGCTTGCTGCACTTCCGTGGCGCCTATCACGATCCGTTCATGGTCGTCCCCGTGACGTTGCCTCCCATCGGTGCGGCGCTGCTGATGTCGGCGGCCGCCGGCCGCCGCGGCAAGTCGCATCGGCTAACGCGCTGGTGGATGTGGCTCCTGGCCGTCATGGGCGTCGCGGGTGTGGGCTTCCACGCTTACGGCGTGTCGCGCAACATGGGCGGCTGGCGCAACTGGAGCCAGAATGTCCTGAACGGGCCGCCCCTTCCCGCGCCGCCGAGCTTCGCCGGCCTTGCGCTGGCCGGCCTTGCCGCACTCGGTCTCATGAAGGAGCATCCCGATGCATGAGCGCGGCGACCGCTATCCCGGCTACAACGTTTTGGCCAAATGGTCGGGGCCCTCCTGGAACGAGAAGACGCGTGAGGTCATCACGCGCAGACTGTCCGTTACGCCCGAGCCGCGCTTCTTTACACGCGAGGAGTACACCACCGTTGTGGCGACCGCGGAGCGGATCATTCCGCAGCCCGTCGATCGTCCGCCGGTGCCGATCGCCGCGCTCGTCGATCGCAAGCTTCATGAAGAGAGAATGGACGGCTACCGCGTATCGGGCATGCCCCGAGATGGCGATGCGTGGCGTCTCGGCCTCAAGGCGCTGAACGCCGAAGCCCGGGCGGCATACGGAAAGCCGTTTGCCGAGCTGCCGGAGGCGCTGCGGGACAAACTGCTGCGATCCGCGCAATCCGGTGAACTCAAGGCGAGCGAATGGGGCGACTTGCGTTGCGATGCTTTCTTCAAGAAGCGCATGGGCCGCGACATCGTGCTCGCGTACTACGCTCACCCGACCGCCTGGAGCGAGATCGGCTGGGGCGGCCCTGCCAGTCCTCGCGGTTACGTGCGGCTTGATTTCGACGAGCGAGATCCCTGGGAAGCCGCCGAAATCAAGGATGGCGACGAGGCCGCAGCGCGCCGGAGCAATCGCCGTGCCCGATGACCCCCTGCATACGCCGCGAGCGTGCAATGGCCACGCGCCGGATGTCTTCCGTGCCGGCGGCTGGGTGCCGATGCGGCAGCACGGCGATAACGAAGCGGTCGATTTCGTCATCGTCGGGACCGGCGCGGGCGGCGGCACGCTCGCCTGCAAACTTGCCGAATACGGTTTTTCGGTCGTTGCGCTCGACGCGGGTCCGTATTTCCGACCGTTGGAAGATTTCGCGTCGGACGAGACGGAACAGACCAAGCTCTATTGGACCGACGATCGCATCGTCGACGGCGCTAATCCGTTGCAGCTCGGCGCCAACAACAGCGGCAAAGCCGTGGGCGGTTCGACCGTGCACTTCGCGATGGTCTCGCTTCGCTTCCGTCCCGAATGGTTCAAGTCGCGCACATTGCTCGGCTATGGCGCCGACTGGCCGCTCGACTGGCGCGAGATGTGGAACTACTACACCGAGGTCGAGCAGGCGCTGAAGATATCCGGCCCCGTTACCTATCCCTGGGGCCCGCCGCGTCCGCGCTATCCCTATCGCGCCCATCCCTTGAATGCCGCGGCCCGCGCGCTCGCCAAAGGTTGCGAGGCACTTGGAATCAAATGGACCGAGACCCCGCTTGCGACGCTGTCCGCGCCGCGTGGCCTGGCGCACCCTTGCGTCTATCGCGGGTTCTGCGTCACCGGCTGCGCGACCAATGCCAAGCAAAGCGCGCTGGTCACCTGGATTCCGCGCGCGCTCGCTGCCGGCGCCGAGATCCGCGATCTCGCGATGGTGGGCCGTGTCAAGGTCGATCCATCCGGCCTCGTCTCCGGAGTTCACTATCATCGCGACGGCGCCTGGCGCTTCCAACGCGCGCGCAATGTCGTCGTCGCGGGTTACGCGATTGAAACGCCGCGATTGCTGTTGAACTCCGCAACCGACGGCTTCCCGGACGGTCTTGCCAACAGTTCGGGTTTGGTCGGCAAGAACCTGATGGCGCAATCCAATCAGGCGGTGTGGGGACGACTGGATCAGGAGGTGCGCTCCTACAAGGGACCGCCGTCGCTCGCCATCACCGAGCACTGGAACTACGAGGACAAGGGCAAGGATTTCTTCGGCGGCTATTCGTACATGAGTCAGGGCCCGTTGCCGCAGCTCTGGGCCAACACGCTGTTCAGCGCCCGCGGGCTGTGGGGCTCAAGCCTCGTCGAGGCCATGAAAGACTACAACCATGTGGTGGGCTTAAAGATCGTCGGCGAAATGCTGCCGCAGGAATCCAACCGCGTCACGCTGGCGGAGGAGGTCGACCAATATGGTTTGCGGATTCCCCGCATCTCCTATTCGTGGTGCGACAACGACAAGCGATTGATCGATCACTCGCTCAAATTCATGCACCGCGCGCTCGAGGCGATCGACGCAACCGACATCTGGATCCAGGACGACGACACCTGTCATCTCAACGGCACGGCGCGAATGGGTGCCGATCCCAGGACCAGCGTCGTCAATGCAGACTGCCGCAGCTGGGACATTCCGAACCTGTGGATCTGTGACGGCTCGGTCTTTCCGACGGTCGGCGGCGCCAATCCTTCGCTGACCATCCAGGCGATCGCCTGCCGCACCGCGGACCGCATTCGTGCGCTGGCGCGACGGGGAGAGTTGGAGGCCACCGGCTCGCGACGGGCATCGGGCAGTCATCGAACGGCGGAGATACACACATCATGAGCGTCGTGCCGGTTCAGTCAGGTCGTGTCGTCGTCATCACCGGTGCTTCCGCCGGCGTCGGCCGGGCGATCGTGCATCGCTTCGCCCGGGCCGGCTGGCGCATCGGACTGATCGCGCGGGATGCCGACGCGTTGGACGAAGTAAAGCGCGAAGTCGAACAGCTGGGTGGAACGGCTCTGGCGGTGCCGGCGGACGTTGCCGATCACGAAGCGGTCTTTGCCGCGGCTGACCGTGTGGCCGGGACGTTCGGTTCGATCGACGTGTGGATCAATGACGCGATGGTGACGGTCTTCTCACCGGTATGGGACATGGCTCCCGAGGAGTTTCGCCGCGTCACCGAGGTAACCTATCTCGGCTTCGTGCACGGCACCATGGCCGCGCTTCGCCGCATGCGGCCGGCAGGCCGCGGGCATATCATTCAGATCGGATCGGCGCTCGCCTATCGCGGTATCCCCCTGCAATCGGCCTATTGCGGCGCCAAGCATGCGATCCGCGGTTTCACCGACTCGCTTCGCACGGAGCTGATCCACGAAGGCAGCCGCATCGACCTCACCATGATCGAGCTTCCGGCCGTCAACACGCCGCAATTCGACTGGGCGCGCACCCATATGCCGCGGCAGCCGCGGCCGGTCGCGCCGGTGGTACAGCCCGAAGTGATCGCCGATGCCGTGTACCAGGCCGTCCGCCATCCGCACCGCGAAATCTGGATCGGGTTCAGCACGCTGAAGGTCATTCTTGGGAACATGGTGCTGCCGTCCTGGCTCGATCGCTATCTCGCGAAGGTGGCGTTCTCCGGACAGGAAACGGCGCAGCCCGTCAAGCCCGAACGCGCGGATAATCTGACGACTCCCGTGCGATCGCTGCATCGAACCCGGGGCCGTTTCGGAAACGAAGCGCAGGATGGCGCGGTCGTCGTCGGCGGTCCGACAGCGCGGGTGGTGCCGCTGGCGGTCGGTGCTCTCGCGGTCCTGGTCGCCGGGCTTCTGATCGGCAGGCGAGGCAGGGCAATGTGAAATCCTGGCCGGACTGTCAGCCGACGAGTCGATAGATGATTGTCAGCGAGGCGCCACACAGGCAAAGGGCGATCACCATGCAGACCCGGACTTCATTTGGCTCAAACGGCTCGTGAGACATTCGCTTGAAAGCTGTCGGCCCGCCATCAACCCGGCAGAGAGTTCTTGTTGGGTTGCGCCGTCTCGGTCGGCGCGTCGGGACTCTCGCTCTCGGCGTTCAACTCGACTTCAGCCGCGTGCCAGAACTCCTGATCCCGGCCTTCGGGGCGGCCGGCCTTTTCCCAGAGCTGATGCGCGCAATTCCGGATTTGCTCTTCGCTTGCCATGTCGCCCCTCCACCTGGCGCACGACCTCGCCCGGGGGGTCTTGGGTCGAGTAGGCGAGGCCGTGCAGGCCAGTGTATTGAGGGGGAACTGGCCC